>Ga0224722_1000605_pt1 | contig 20759 bp, 13 predicted proteins | sample Balambano_FR1_Me_FD_161646 | JGI IMG/M metagenome (GOLD analysis project Ga0224722, IMG submission 161646) | Freshwater sediment microbial communities from Lake Towuti, South Sulawesi, Indonesia - Balambano_FR1_MetaG | ecosystem: Environmental > Aquatic > Freshwater > Lake > Sediment | place... | reverse complement strand
TCTCTCCCCTTCCCTCCTTTGCATCTTCCATTGATGCAGTCCTGCCCAATAAAGCGGCAGCCGGCCGGTCTGCCCTTCGTTCTGCCTGCGCTATGGTTTACCATGCAGGCAACCGAGGTGCATGGCACCCCCACCCTGGCGCCAGGCGCCACCGTCATCGGATATCCCTCTCGAGCAACATGAGCAAAACAGCACACGCCGGCAGTGAGCCGACCTTCTACTTCCACGTTTTGCAATATGTCTTTTTAAATAACCTGATTTATAAGGGTTTATGGCTCTAACGCTGATGAGAGTGGTACACAATTGGGACGTGGTGAAATTTGAGGGGGCATTGCTACAGATAGTAACAGTATTCGTCCGAGCAACTTAACCGACAGGATTTCATCCGTTTTTGCCGTACGTTTTTGCCATAATAAAGCCAAGCCAGACCTGTCCAGCTGTTTCATATTTGAAACACCACATGCAGAAGTTCGTGGACATAAACTGCAGAAGTTAATTTTCCTGTTATATTTAAATCACTTGCTGAAGAATTCAAACAACCTCACTCGAGCCTGAAAGGCTCCCCCATGTAGAAAGCACCCACCAGCAGACCATAAACAAGCCGCACTCGCTCATCCCTGCCCAGCTGCACACCGAGTAGCACTTCGCCGCTTGCCAAATCGTCACCATGCCAGAAGCACCAGAGGGCTGCCTCCACTACATCCAACCAGCTGGCATGGCCCAGCTGATTGCGTGACTTGCGCCGCCAGCTGCCACGCACCACAGCGCCGCTATTCGGGGATATGGCCGCCAGCGCCCGCTGCTCCATCACACTTGGCGTGAGTCCATCCAGCTTGGCCTGACGGCTGCCGCGCCCTCCTCGCCGCAATTTGTCGAGTAGAAGCGCCAACAGACGAAACGCATCCTGATCTTCAAAGCTGGCATCCTCCCCCAGCAAATCAGCTGCACCGGTCATCAGTTGCTCACGCCCCAGATAGATGGGCTGTGACGTGCAATCCAGCCTATGTTGCTCGACATGGATAGCCAATGCCGTCACCACCGCCAGCGGTGAAGTCTCACCCTCTTGGTGACACGCGCCTTTGGCAAGCAGAGCGGTCAGCTCCCTAGCTCGCTCAGCTGACAGTAGGCAATAGATCCCCCTGATCAGTGGCATGGCCGCCTGACCTGATAACAGTCTTGAGTTCATAGCGCCTCAGTGACGATCGCGTTTGAAGTGAGTGGTTTGATGACCGACGGTGACAATCTCACCGTCTTGCAGAACCAGATAGTGACGTCGCAGCCGCTGGCAGCATTCCGCTGGTACTCCGTACTCGGCTTGCAGCATCGCAACTCCTTTGCGATCGAGATAAACCAGTTCGCGCCCCTGATGATAAGAAGAACGTCCGATGCTCAGCAGCAGCTCTACCAGCTCGGGAGCAATACCGCGCTGCTGCATCCGGCACGCGGCGTGATGGCTGTACGCACTATCCAGCTTCCCGTTCATGGCATGCTCCTTTGGCGCTCATTTCGATGGACTCATTATATGTAGCCTGTATAGTCATGCCGATACTGGTTACATAAACATGTCGCATTTTGGAGCACGTATGGCACCCAAAGAACTAACCTGGGATCAAACCCTGCGTTTTCGTCTGCTGGAGATCGTATTGCAGTGGGAAGGACGGCTGACCACCAACCATCTGATGACCGCCTTCAATATCGGCCGCCAACAGGCGTCACGGGATATCAACCACTACCTGACCCACTACGCACCGGACGGGCTGATCTATGACAAAAGCCTGAAGGGATACAAACCCACAGCGCACTTTGTGCCGCGCTTTAGTGAAGGAAAAGTGGATGAGTACCTGATGCTGCTGCACCGTGAAAAGCAGCACCAGCGCCAACATGAAGCGGGCCTGTTGACACTGCCGCTGATGGATCTGCGCTACGGCCATATCGAGATCCTGGATGTGCCCAACCGCCATATCGACCCGAACATCGTGCGTGGCTTGGTGCAAGCGGCGCGCGGCCAACTGCGGGTCGATGTCGATTACGTATCACTCAGTTCAGAGGAGCAGAGCGGCCGCAATATCGTGCCGCATACTCTGGTCTATGACGGGATCCGCTGGCACGTGCGCGCCTACTGCGAAAAGAAAGGGGAGTATCTGGACTTTGTGATGAGCCGTTTTCAGGGCGAACCGGATCTGCTGGATGCCTCCCCTCACAGCCGGGATCAGGATCGGGAGTGGAACACCCAGGTGACCGCCGTGGTTATCCCTAACCCGAGCCTCAGTGAAGGACAACAGGCCATCATCGCCAACGACTACGCCATGCCCGATGGCAAGCTGTTGCTGAGCCAGCGCATCCCCTTGATGCACTACGCACTGGAGCGGATGCAGGTGAGCTATAACGGCGAACACCAGCAGCATCCCCTGCTCTATCCACTGGTGCTGGCAAATCGGGAGGAGCTTATCCAACAAGGCTGTACCTTCAAGCTCAAGAGTGCGGATTTGCAGGTGATGCGGTAGTGCCGCGTAATGAAGGTGAACGGGGTGATTACCCCCCCTACCAGTGAACAGTTTGTATGGAGATGGTATTCACCTGACAGTTGCCCACAAAAGGGAGTGGTCATACGGCTTCAAACCGGATAACAAAACGGTACCCCTACCGTGTTATCTGGAGTCACCGTATGACCACCAACGAGAAAGTGGCACGTCGCAAACTCAGCCTGCTAGAGCTCGCAAAAGAGCTCAATAACGTCAGCAAAGCCTGCAAGCTCATCGGCTACAGCCGCCAGCAGTTCTACGAGATTCGCCGTAACTACCAGACCTATGGGGCTGAGGGCTTGCTCGACAAACTCCCGGCTGTAAAGGGGCGCATCCCAATCGGGTCGCTCCCGAGATTGAACAGGCCATCCTCGATTACTCTCTCACCAGACCAACCCATGGCCCGCTGAGGGTCGCGCAAGAACTGGCTTTGCAGGGTATCAACGTCAGTGCAGGCGGTGTGCGTGGCGTGTGGCAACGTCATGACTTGCTCTCCAAACATGACCGCTTGTTGCGCCTCGAGAAAACCCATAGGGAACAGACCATTGAGCTCAATGACGAGCAAATTCACCTGCTCGAGCGCTTCAGTCCCGAGTTCCGCGAACGCCAGATAGAGGTCCACTACACCGGGGAACTGGTGGCGGTCGACACCTTCTTCGTCGGCGCGCTCAAGGGGGTTGGCAAGGTGTATCTGCAAGCCGTGCTGGACTGTTACAGCCGCCACGCCTGGGGGCGGCTCTACACCAGCAAGCTGCCGGTGACTTCGGTCCATGTACTCAACGAAACGGTGCTGCCGTTCTTGGAAGCCCATGAGGCACGGGTCTATACCATCCTGTCGGACAATGGGCGCGAGTTCTGCGGGCGCCCGGACCATCATCCCTACGAGCTGTTCCTGCAACTGGAGGGGATTGAGCACCGGACCACCAAGGTACGCAGGCCACAGAGCAACGGCTTTATCGAACGGCTGCATCGAACCTTGTTGGATGAACACTTCCGTATCAAAGGGAGGACAACCTGGTATGAGTCGGTGAAGCAGATGCAGACAGACCCGGATAGCTATCTGGATCACTACAACAACCAGCAGCCACATCAAGGCAGGATGATGGAGGGGCAGACCCCTTACAGCCTGTTCAAAAAGGGTCTGAAATTGATACCGAAGGAAGTGCGTTCTAAAGTAGCGTAAACAAGACACCGGTTTGAGGCCGGTGTCAGGTGATAACTAGATCTGTACAAACAGTTATTCACATTCAATCTTCAGATCGATGATTCAGTTTCCGATTATTCATCAAGTACCTCTGATATCAAGATTGCATTCGCTCCAGATTTACCTGTTAAGTACATTCCCAAAGCATATAGTAGATCAGGGGTATTACGGTACGTTTCAGGCTTTTCAATTTTAAGGCTGATTCGGGACTTAAGTTCGATGTCATTATCGATCACTATTCTGGAAACATTATCTACCAATGTAACATATTTTTTAGTCAGATCATTATCTGGGGCGAAAATCATTTTGAACTCTTCGCCATCAATCCGTCGGCTTCTCAGGAGAGCAAGAAGAAGCTCCAGATGCTTACAGAGAGTCGCTATCTGATATCCTTTCCCTTCATTAACAACCTTCTGGATGTCAAACTCCAGGCAGCCATATAAGTTTCTGGATAAAGCGACGAGCTCCTCTTTCGTCAATTTGTTGATCAGTGTTTTGGACCGCCAGAGGGCTATCGACAAAACCTCCATGGTAATGGATCTGGTCAAGCCATCATTATCAATGGGGTTGATGACATTCTCCAATAGTTCTTGTTGGTATGGCAGTTCGGCATTACCGATGGCAAAAGAAATATTCCTGCGGTACTCGCGCAAAAGCTTTTTATCCTTAACAGCAACAAGAAGCCGGGAACCAACAATCCCAGGGGCATCTTTATGAAGACAGCACAGAAAGAAGAAGAGCTCCTCTTTGAGAGAGTCGGACATATTTTCTGACTCAATTATTGATATAATTTTTTGCGTACCTTCGAATATCGCGCTTCTAAAATGGTCAGGCACATCTGAATCTGAAAGGGAGTGGCCATGATTCCAGATGGTTAATGTTGGGAATCGGAGGCTGAATATTCCTTTTTCAGCATACTCGATGGCTCTTGAACGCTTCCGATTGACGGTGTCCTTTGCTTTCTCTTGGTGCTGTGGGGAAAAGCGCTCTGAAAATGATATGTTTGACCCGGAAGGACCTTTTCCATTTGTAAAAACTTCCAGATAAACTGGGCATTTTTCATATAGAGAATTTTCATCAACAGCCTCAATAAAATTAGAACTGTGACAAAACACACTCTCTCCATCTACATTGACTCGGCAAAAATATTTACCTGCACGATCTTTGGCTCCCCATTCCAAATAGCCGACTTTTCTTCTATTCAGGATAGACTGAAATTCCTGTTCATAATCGAATGAGATCAAATCATTCAAACCTGCAATTTTGGAGCAACACCAGTCCAGAAGATCAGAAAATCCCTTACCATCTTCTTTAGGAAAATTCTGAAAATCGGACCAACTTTTACGGGCTGGGAAATCTGGGGCCGGCAAGTTCGCAAGATCGGCCGCTTCACCCTCTGATGCTGAACGCCATTCAACCCGAATAGATTTAAACCCTGCTTCTACTGAATCCAACGGAATGAATTTCAGCTCGTATGGTTCATCCGCTCCATAGGTGTAGGTCATCTTTAGCTTACAGGTAGTGTCCTTCTTCAAAGGGAATGCTGGCGATTTCAAATATGCAACAAACTGCTTCTCCTTATTGCCTTCCCCCTGTTGTAGAGGAAACCTATAATGAGTTTTCTCAGCAGGCAGAGTGAATGTCCCCTCTACTGGTATATTCACAGTTCTGCCACGCTGCGGTGTTACCGTAGCATCTTTTACAAGATAAAAATTAACTTTATACCCTTTATCACTCGGTACTACTATAGATAACTTTGGAAGATGATCACGCCAAAGGGCAATATCATCAACTTCTTCCTGCCATCTGTTTAACGTTTGGCAGCCTTTAATCGGTGACCATGCAGACCCCAGCCACTTGTAATCCATTCGCATATCAGGTTTCCTGATTGTATCCTCGAGAGGCAGTATAAAGACACTAACTCCCTGACAATCCCTATTTGTAGAGTTCAAGCAGTCACTGATAGCGTCGTTTGATAATATGTTGATATCTAAATCCTGAGTCAGAGCCTCCCGAATAGAGCCTGGTAAGTGATACAAGTGATCATCTTTTACAAAAGACACTTCCCCGGAATCACTAGCTAAACCATCGAAACCGAACAAATGTAGGAGTGCTTCAGATGTCTGGCAGCCATTACGCTCAAGATTGCGGGCCATGATAGTATGAATGTCGGTGTTTGGAACAATAACCGTGGGATGTCTTTCCCAGCTGATGCCTTGTGTCTCAGGCAATATTTTGTACAGTTCTCTTTGGTATATTGCCTGAACTGGGGTTATTGAAATGCCGCTGTCAAATGAATCAACCACCAACACAAAATCATTATCTCGGATTCTGTCCTGTACAAATTTCTTCGATGATTGCCATGCAAAAATAGCAGCAATGCTTTTGGGAAGCGGGGTCGATTCATCAAAATAAAAATGGACGCTTTTCCTTACTCCCTCAAGATCGAAGTCATTGCCCCAATCAGGGACAAGATAGGTCAATTCGTCTGCCTTGATGTAGTCACTTAACTTTTTAGTAAAAAACATCGACACACTGCTTTTGGTGGAATCAGGCAGTGTTGAGCTATGTGAAAAGAGGCTTCTCATGCTGACCGTTACAACTTTTCCACTTAAAGTGATAGCTTTTGCTTCTCCGCAATCGACAACATGCTTGCTTCCATCTTGTAACGTCCAAGTTTGCTGAAGTAACCTGAACGGCAGATGCGCCTGCGAGCCTGAATTGTTCATGAACGTCGGACGGATAGAACACAGGTCAACAACAGATCTATCTATCCGTATTGGACCACTTTGATTATTAGTCGGCGCAGAGTTTTCAAACGTGGCGTCTACGACTAATGATAGTATCGCCTTTGGTATCTCTTTGAGAGTTACTGGCTCTACTTTAAATTTTTTATTCCCACTTGGAGCATGCTCAATAACAAGATTACCGGAAACGATCTGTAATAAAGACTTATCCTCACCGACTTGTATCTTCCATTTATCACCCGTCAAATTGAAATCGACAGGGATGATTCCTGCTAGAGGGGTTATGTCGTCAGCACATTCGCCCTGTCGGTTACTACCGATAACAAAAGAAACTTCATCTCCAGTAGATAATGAATCGAGCTTGAGCTTGGTTGACAGATTGTTTTGATGAAAAAATAAATCAACACCGCTTTCTTGTGTTACAAAGCCAAACTTCTTTTCATGGTTTATAGTTTTGATCTTCCCTTTGAACTTTGAGTCAGCAACAGGAAATAAATATCCCCGGACTGGCAATTCTGGGGAGATAGAAAAATTATCATAATCGAGACCGACCGGTTGCTGAACGATTCGAAAACGATCGCTATGGTTAAGCAAGCAGAGAGTATTCCAATAAATAACACTGAGAATATCTCTATCGAGTCTTTTACTATCTCCCGCAACCTGCTCATCGAGAACTTGTAGCCAGAGCCACCCATCCCAAACTTTTCGATAACGTTTATCCTGAAGAAGAGTGTTATTAGGTGGCAGGTTTCCCCAAGTACCGATTTCAGCGGAATCTTCCGTTCTGAACCAGCGCTGGATGAAAACAAGAAGTTCCTCACAAGGATCTTCTGCCGCTGCTGATAAAACATTCTGCCTTTCAATCAGAATCTGTTCCATCCGGAATAAAAAAGCGCTTAAGAGTCGGTTTTCTGCCGTATCGACACTGGATCTCCGCCTAACAGCTTTCATATAGGGCTTACCAGAAAGCTTCTCACGGAGTGTTCTTCCCGGCTGACGACTGAGCCATTGAACACTGTTGCTGTCAACTTCTCTTGCCGCATGTATCGGGAGCATGGCATGTTCCCGTAATATCTTATCCCTAGTATGCTCCATGATTGCCAGAACTGATTCCTTCGAGTGCGATACAATTCGATATATACGGTCCTTTATCTCACCCTCTGATGACTCATCCTGCACCGATTTCGCCACGATACTCAAAAAATCGACAATGCCGGTATGTAGGGCATGTCCTGAAACAGGGTCGAAGCTCGAGACTTCCGTCAGCCACTTGCGAACCATTAGTATCCAATTGGCTTGGTTCTTTACCTCATCTTTATCGTTTAGCGCCCTATAGAGAGACTCGATAGAGTCCAGCTTAATGGTTTTTTCCATTATCTATGACTCCTTTTTCTTATTACACAAATCCTTGAGTGATTTCGCTTCTTTTGCATCACATGACATGGCCATCATTATTTCTTGTGAGGTTAGCTGCCATAGCTTCTTTTGATTATCACTTGCAAATATTTTGAGCTCGTCAGGAATATGATCATCTTCCACTCTTGTACTATTATTAAAATTTAATTGTTCAGGTGAGGTAATTCTGTCCGCTCTGGAATCGTTATTTTTGTGATCATTCAATAATGAATCATCTTTTAAATAATTAGCACTATTCCAGATAAACTGCCCATAGCCAAATTCACAAGCAAGATCGAAGTCCTCTACGATGTTATAATCGTCATTGACTAGTTGAGTTCGTATTTTATCAAGGCAGTCTAATTTTGATTTCCCTCGGGTTTCAATTCCTCGAAGTTTTGGCATAACCTTTTGAACAAGCTGGTCTTCAAAGGCAACTTTCATTGCTTTACCCAAGCTTGCGTCATCGTTGTTTCTCTGGGCTTCCAACACATCTGGATAATTGGCCATGTAATACTCGATAGACTGCCACACCCTGTGTCCCAGAGCTCTACCAACCTTGGACAACGAGGTATTCATTTCTTCAATGAATCCCTTGAATGGTAAAATCTGATCGTCATTGAATTTGCTTTCTCTGCACCACCAACTCTCCCACAGTTTACGAGACAACAGAGGAGCTTGATCGCCCAACGGTTTCAGCTGACGGCGTCTTTCAAGGGTGGTCGGCCGGGGGAAGTTGATTACAATCCCTCGATCAAGGACCTTGTCTGAGAGGGATTTGGTTGTCTCGTCCTGATTCATTGTTCCAGCCCAGAGCACATTTCTTCCCAAGGGCAGATCATAGTGTTGGATACCTGCGCCCAGCTTAACTTCAAGGCTCGGCACCTCATTGCCTTTGCGACCGCGCCGCAGCTCAAGCTTGCTCAAGAATTCCGCAAAATAGAGTTCGACATGAGCAAGGTTCATTTCATCCATCAAAATCAGACTCATGACATCTTCAAGGCCGAAAGGATATCCTTCAGCTTGAGCCTTTTGACTTTGTGCCAATAAACGCAGAACAGGCTGGGCATCAAACTTGTTATCGATAGAGTTGAAGAAACCAAGCATGGATTCCTGACTGTCCCAGTTAGGTTGCACGGATAGACTCAAAAAATTTATGCCGCCAAAATGTGAATATAGCCTTGGCAGCTCGGACTTTCCGGTTCCGCTTACGCCTGCCAGAACAGTCATAGGAGACCACTCTGAAGTTTTTAGAGCAGTGTGGAATGCGAGTAAAATTCGCCGTGGGAATCTCAGCCCATAATCAATACAGGATTTATTGATTCCATCTAGCCACTGAAGTTCATATTTTGCTTGCTCTTCATTTATTGGAAGCTTCGCACGAGGTAGTTCTTTTGAAATATAAGGAGCTTCAATATCACGCACTCTTGCATCCCGATCCTCTTCACGTTCGTAGGCAGACTGTAATCGCTTGATATCAGCCTGTAACATATTGTTGTGAGCCTCAATATTATCACGCTGGTCTGAAAGTGTCTTATTTGCTCTTTCCAAAGAATCAACTCTCGCTTCTAGCTCATCTTGAGCTTGTTGAGCAGCAAATAGCTTTTGATAGTCGCCTTTATACTTGTCTTTTTCTCGATCAATTTGTTCCTTTTCAGAATTCAAGCGATCAAAGGCTTCCTGCATCTCCTGTGTTGGGCGTGTAGCGAGATCCTCCCGTAGCTTTTTTATTTCCTCTTCATAGGTTTTCAATTTCAGCAAAACAGAAGCCGGATCTTCATCTCCAAGTTTATGCTTCAGTTCTTCAAAGTTTGAAATGAGGGCACTGCTTGTTTTGATGGATTCTCTCAAACGGGCAATTTCCTCATTAAGCGCAGACTTCTCATTCTCGAAAGATTGCTTCCGTTCAATAACCTTGGCATCCACCTCAACGTTCAAATTAGCTTCTCGTTCCTCAAGGCGATCTTTGCTGGATTGAAGGCGCTGTTTTTGGTACTCAAGTTCATCCTTGAGTTCATCAAGCTCAGCCTGTTCCTTCAGGAACGCATTTCTTTTTTGCTCGAGCTCATCCTTTTCCTGTTGAATCGCCGCCTCATGAACTTTCATTCTATAAGCTATCTCTTTCTCCAAGCTTGCTATTCTGGATGTCCTCTCCTCCGAAAGTTCTTTTTCAATGGCAGTCAGAGCGTCTGCCCGTTTTGACTCCAGCTCCTTTTCCTGTTCTTTCCGAAGATTGAAGAGTTCGTCATCAAGCTTTGCCCGGGCATCTGCATACCCATTGTCCCTTTGGATTTCAGCCTTTTGTACCGCCATCTCTCTCTGCCGCAACCTTTCCTTTTCGGACTCAAGAGATTCCATCTCACTTACGCACTGAGATTCCCGCTGTTCCAATTGTTTTTTGAATGCTGCGAACTTTTCCTCAAAGAGTTTCGGAAAGCCGTTTTTGGCCTGAAGCTCCATCTCTTCAAGCTGAACACTTTTGTCATTCAGCTCCGCTTCTTTTTTAGCTATCGCGTCTTTAGCGGCTTTTAGCGCCTGTTCCTTTTGAGCGATAGAGGTCTCTTTTTGGTCCAGAGAATCTTCTAGTTCTTTCAGTTCCTGCTTTTTTTTCAGGAGGACTTCCTCTTTAGCGTATATAGTTATATCAGACTGAGCTCCTTTTCCATTATCTGCGCCTATCTGAGTGTTATTATTTATATTAGAATCCATTAAAATACCCCCTTAATTATTTTGACTAGTTTGAATACATTTACTTTTAATGACTCCAAGTTTTCCCTTGTAAAGTCAAGTTGATGATGATTACCGTGACCACGAAGTTTTATCAACTTAGCGATAAGCTCAAAGCAGTTCGGAAAACACCTTTTTAGAACTAGCAATTCACCTTCTGATGCGACTAAACAGAGTGCAAGAAGTTGAGCCCCAAGAGTTGTGCTTGAGCCTTGAGTAGCACGATATAGTCGATCCACATTTACAGTACTAATTTGCACTGGTATTGCATCAGGCGCTGGAACCAAACCAGATTGAACGATTTTTTCAATCGCCTCATCCTTCAGGTTATTTCTATTTTTGACTATTTTTCTCCGGTCCTTCGCTACTTCCAACAACGACAACTGCATAATGGACGCCAACAAATTTATATAGAGCTGAAGCTGTTCGTTATCCAGAGTCGCTTTCTGGCTTAATATCGTTGCTTTGACCAACTCTTCCCGTAACGACGGGGAAACAGCTTGAACAAATCCAAGCCCCAATGACTTGTCCAGTTCGATCCTGGCCTTCAATCTGACCTGGTCAATATCACTTCCTTGACGGGCTTTGGCTGTATAAGTATCTTCGGTTATATCTGGTATTAGCGACTGGATAAGCCGAGTGGTTCTACCGCAATAGCCCATGAGGGTTTCTAGTGAGAGTTCAACATCTGGTGAACTTCCATGGGATACCGGGTCCCTGACTTCTTTCAGCGCATTTATAAAGGAGAGACATCCAGAGTCTTCAATGGCCAGATAATTCAGGGGATGCTTTGGATCATCTATCGCTCCAGCTATTGCCAGAGCCAGTAGCGGCTGCATCTCGGCAACACCACGGTCAACGGCTCTAATTTTGCCGGGTTTCACTTGAAGAAGGGCCTTCACACTGTCAGAAACATCAAACCCAATCTTGGTGGCAAACGAGCGCAGTATCTTGTCATTTTCTCGGTAGGACTGTGACGAGAATAAGCGTTCCCAGTGAATCACAGGGTTGTCAGATACAACAAATCGCAGCGCCCATTCTATGGCTTCATACAAGGCGACAACCGCCAAGCCGGTCAAACGGACGAATTCCTGCTCATCATTGGATGAATCAATCTCGATCTTTTCGGCGTCTGACAGGTACTCTTGTGCGCGTCGAAGCGCCCGTGCTATCCGTGGGTACTTTTTCAACCCGTCTACTGCTGAAGAATCGTCCTCTACTTCCTCATTACTTTGATCGGAGCTCAGTCGGTCGATAACACCTTTATTTTTCAAATCTATGACCCACTGCAAGTCCTGAGAAGTAAGGTAATTGGCAAAGGTTTCAGAGAATCCAAACCCGAATCCATCTGTCACCAAAATGTCAGAATTGCCTATCTGGATAAGGACATTGCAATGCAAGTAAACCAGTTCTGGATTCTCATGTAAGGATATGGCTTCAGCCATTGGCACCGGAGGCGGGTACTGGTCGACACCTTGGTTCAACAAGGCATACCGTTTATATTTCCTCTTAAACTCCCTGATGGCTCTGATGATACCGTTGGAGTCAGGAACTGCTTTCCAGAAAGAGGCTTTTGCTGGGCGTATCTGAACTGAACGAATCCATTTTTCATCAGTAGGGTTAATGAAGAAATTTACATAGTGCTCAAACTCACCTTTTTTCTGAGGATTCTCTTTTGAGTATAGATTCTCTATTTTTTTATAGTTCAACTGCTCCGTGCTGACATAGGGAAGAAGCTTCCCGGACAGCAGATCTAAAAACACAGTGGCCACAGTGAATTCCAGATTGCCGTCTGATTTATTCTGCCACTCGTTCAGAAGCTCCTGTCCTTGTTGAGTCAACTCATAGCGATCATTCAAAAGGCCGAGCTGGTTGAGGCGATTCTGAATGAAGGCCACCAGCTCCTTTTCCAGACAAGTGAGCAACGCAATCTTTTCTGTGTCGCCCGATTCAATCCCTGTTATCTTCAAGACAGTTTCTTCAAACACATTGAGGCCGCTCTTTTTCTTTTGCGGAATAGAGATGTTGAAGGCATGACATGGCCATAGAACACTTTGTCTGGCGGCGATGTTCAATCCATCCAATGCTGTGCGAAAACTGATTACTTTAGGACGATGGTCTTTTGCTGATTTTTTTGTAGAGGGCGCACTCATAGGATCACCCCCTTTTCATGGCACAAATCATAAAAGTTTTTCAGAGCAGGAACTGCATCCACAGCTATCTGGGTGTTTGCGAGGACGCCGTCTCCCACAATGGCTAAGACCCTCTTCTGGCGACTCATGCTCACACATAGGCGGTTTTCAGACATGAGATGGCCGAATAGCTTTTGCTGCTTCTTCTTGTAATCTTCCTCGTTGCGTATATGAGGCGGCAAGTCTTCCATAGCCTGAGACCGCACCATGGAAAGAAATACTATATCGAACTCCATCCCCTGAAAGGCATCAACAGTACCAATGCGAAGCCGCTCCTCACCATTTTCAAGAATGCGATACTCCTGACATATCTGCCATGTACCATCTTGAGCTTTTTCTGTAATACCGTATTCTTTCAGAGCTTTGTACACAGCAAATACCTGAGCCTTGTAAAAACTAATTACACCAAAGCTTAAACCTGGGTGCTTGTCATCTTTGGTTAGCTTTTTCATAAAATCCGAACTGGATTCATATGAGTTAATCCAGTCGCTTACTCTTTTGGCGATAATTTTTGCTTCAGCTTCTCGTTCACGGCTACCACTCTCAAGACGGCGCTCTTTCCCTAAATCATTTGGCACACTAATCCATACTGCAGCTTTCTGTTCGATACCAGGAAGTTGCTGATTAAAATGTTCTGCGCCTAATGGAGAGCTATATCCCTCATTGTGTTTCTGGTAAAAATTTGCACTACAAAAATCACCAAGCAACGGATGAGTTCGATACTGTGCATCCAGCGTAACTACCCTACCGCGTTTATAATTTTGATCTTGATCGAGTTTTAAAAGGCGTGACTTCAAATAAGAGAACATGCTTTCTCGAACATAGTCTGATTCAGTTTTATCCTGATCACCTAGCCTTTCTTCAACGGTCCGCACAATATCCTCATCTACAATATGAGGCAGCTGCCTGTGATCCCCGACAAGAATTATCCTTTTTACAGCTTGACACATTGGGATAAGCAGATCTCTCGGGCTGGTTCTCGCAGCCTCATCTATGATCACCGTATCGTACTTAACCATTTCTGACCGCTGATCATATCGGACGTTTTTATTCTTTGAACGGATGATATCTTTCCCCACTGCCTGTTGAGTGGTTGCAGCATACACAAAGTTGTAATCCTCTATGGCCTCACGAACGCCATCAGGATTGTCTTCAAGCTCATGTAAAAACTCAGCCAGAATTGCATCCCGTTTATTGGTTGAATTGAGTTTTTTCTCCAGAAGCTGAGATACCGTTGCCACCAATCTCAATACATCCTCTCTTGGTTTTTCTGTCCTGAAATCAGGCAAAGGCAGATATTTATAGAGTAGTGATTCTTTCAGTTCTCTAAGCGCTGGAAGAAAACTCAAAGACTTACCACCGAGCCAACGGGCCGCTTTTTCAAGAACGCTTAAATCTGGATTAGCCAGTTCGTCTTCGATTTTATCCAGCAAATCGACCGCTCTTGCAGCACCGTCGTCAACAAAGGCTGCTTCACTGACACGCAAGGCTCGAACGAGCCGTAAGGTGGAAGGATCATTCGGCCTCTGTTCCGTTTGCAGTGATTTGATGATTTCTTCAGCCTCAGTGAGAATAGCCTCAGAAATAACGTCTCTGGGCAAATCCAGAATGCGCTTCATCAAACTGACAGTGTTGTTCTTCGAGGGACACAATGAATATGCGACAAACAGCTCAGCCAGTCTTACCTGATCTTCAGTCTGAGCAATTTGAGGATTCTTGTTACGAATATTCTCGGCTACATTGGAGCACCATTTGTTAATTTTTTCAGTGACGGCATCTTCCGTAAATTCCGAATCACCGGTTCTTCTGCCGAACTTAACTGCCGGAAGTGCATTAACACTCAGCCTCGCAACGATATTCTCAACGGCATCATGCTGAAAACCGGAGACAAGTATCTGGCCTCTTATCGACTTGGTTTTGTCATATTCCTCGTTAAGCCTTTCAAGAATTGCTGTAACTACAGTTGTTTTTCCTGTACCCGGCGGTCCCTGAATAAGAGCGATGTCCGGGGTATTTAATGCAACATCAATCGCCTTTATCTGATTAGGAGTAGGATCATGCTTGAAAATTTTCTTTCTTACAAAGGGCGTCAACGATGCAAGGTTGCAGACACGTTGAATGTCAGGGAGCATACCTCCTTCTTCAATCAGCAGGCCGAGAAGCGGGTTTGCACAGCGTCCTTCCAGAATGGCTGAACGTGCCCGCATTCGTCTTTCAATCTGAATCTTGTCACCATTGATGGACAGAATCAAAAACATCTGACCAGACGGAATTGACGGCAGATCCAATTCAATGCTGGTTTTTGAAAGTTTTAGGATCGGGGCATAAACAGAAGCTGCTATTTCAGCATCGTTCTTTTTCTGATCCTTTTTGGTAACGAATTCTTCTCCCAGAGCCTCGCTGTAGGCTTCCCATGTAAGATCCGGATTCTTGAGGTATAAAGGCTCCTCGGAGGTAATCTCTATCTCATCGCCTTCGGTAAGCTGGTCCGGGATGGACGGCACAAAGAACTTCACTCCTTTTGTTGTTTGCTCTGTGCCATGAAAATCTATTCGACCAACAGCTTTGGCCCTTGCCAGCAGCATTTCACCTTCAATTGCACCGTATTCGTCCCACTGTTTCAGGTAACTCCCGGTCTCTTTGGTAAGTTGACTCATCGCTCCAGCAGCTAAAGCACGGATGCGACCTGTCTTGGTGTAGTCAGAAAACTTGACAGTACCCCTTGCCAGACGCAATGATCCTTCACTCTTCTGGTTATCCTTAAAAACCGCTTTAGTCGCAAAATAGATGTCCTTTGATTTATCGACATTGCGCCTTTCAACCGGAATGCGAACCCTCTCACCATAAATAGAGAATTCCCGGTACTTCTCCTGCACAACGGCTTGGGAATCGGGCGAGTATTCATCCTCAGGAATATCTGCTTCAAAGTCAGCCTTGGCGGATGGGCCACTCATGAGTAGAAAGAAATCTTCGCCGCTAACGCTGATTTTGCATTTATCGCTTAATACGCTCCCCAGCTCTTCAGCCCCATTGAAGCGAATGCCATTTCTTTTAGCCGTTGATTCTATGCGCTCATCAATGCCGATCTCCACGTCGCCAATTTCAACGATTTCACCATTGAAAAAAATGATTTTTACAAGCGTACTGCCGTCCTTGGCAACCTGCATTACCTCGGCAAGATGCGCACAACCTCTTTTAAGATGAAAATTCAGATCCTTTCCGGCTGAGGGATCACGAAGTTGCACGTACCACTGCTGGCCATCGATTCTCAATCTGTATGCCTGCTCGGTATTGTTGGGTGCGATATATCCAATACCAATGTTTGGAGTCTTTCCGGACAGCTCCGGTATCAACCATAATTCAAAGGTAATTTCGGCATTTATGTCTTTCAGTCTCATTTGCCACCTCCGTTGATCATGCATTTAACCAACCGAGGACTATTCAAATGTGAGAACATCCATAACGGAACATCCGGTGTTACCCAGTCTATTTTCATCTGTGAATAGAGCTTCTGAAAACCACTTTGCGGGTGACTGTCAGCAGCAACGGACAAATCGGCTTTGCCATGGTCTGACTTTTTAATCAAAATGCCATTATTGCTCGAAGAGATGAGCACCTCTGCTGTATCAGAATCAATCATTGCAAACTCATCAAAGACTCGTCTCGGTACCGTCAGCTCTGCCCCCTGCGAGATCTCACGTACATACCGCCAGCATGGTGAGTTTATGGGTTTATCCGGTCCATTCCATCGATAAGACTCAAGAATGAGCATCTGCGGCCTCTGCGTTTTACAGTAAGGGCAATTGTGATCCTCTGTTTCCGGGTGAATGAAATCATAGTAATAGCTCATCGAGCAGCCCGGGCATGTGACGGTCATATCCGCTGCCTGAGCGAGAGCTTCAGGCCAGTGATAGATAGTCGGCCGCAACAATGGGGCTGTCCTGCCTGGGCCGAATGTGCCCTCAAATAACGTGGTCAGTTTTTCTGTAAGGAGAAGGGATCTGGGCAGACCGCTGTCGGAAGAGTTTGAATCATCATCTTGGTCGTCAACCCAAGGGAACAGCCCTGCATAGGCTTTATCTTCAACATCCTCGCCATCATTTTCCTCATCAGCCCAGTCGCCTTCATCCGTTCCATCCGCCTTTTTCCCGACAAAAGGGTGAATCAGCGAAAGAAGGTAGAAAGCCACGACCGCGAACGCATGACAATCGCTTGAAGGTCTTCCACCGTCTTTGCCCTGCACCAGCTCGGGGGCTCCGTATTTTGGTGTGTAAACAACACTTCCGCCCGCGGTGATTTCAAATCGAATATTGTCGGCATCAATCAGCCAGACTGCTGAATCATCAAGCTCTTCTGAAATAAAGATATTGTTGGGGGAAATATCGCCATAGACCATGCAGTTACCGTGAAGACGTGCCAGCAATGATGCGCATTTGTAGAGCGCATGAAGCCTGCGTCTTAGGCCTCCGGTTCTATAATAATGAACAATCTTTTTAGCTTCGTTCTCCGGCATTGCCGAAAGCCATGCAGGGATATCGTCTGGGCCAATATTTTCTGCGGACTTGCCATCGAGCCAGAAATGACTGAACGGAACCATTTCACTCAAAAGCTGCATCACATAACCTGCTTTGTTTTGAAGCAGAGCTGCCGGTACAGATATATTCAGATTTTCTGGTAGAGGTAAGAGACGGACGCGCTTAAAACGCTTTGAATACCGTTCCACCGATTCCTCATCGGTGACAGGATTCCCGCCTTCATCTGTAACAAGCTTGATCGCCAGATCAGGATCCTTGGTACGGAAAACAACCCCTTGGCCGCCTTTACCGAGCAACTTGTCCTGAATGTGTACATTCTGATATTCATCCTTATACTCGTTGAACCTTTGGCTCATTGGAAACCTCCTTTCTTAAACAGACAGGCAATCGTCTTGTCATCGGAGTGTCCCGGAACCGGCCATTCATTGAGCCAACGCTTAAGATCCCTCTTTCTTTCCTCCGACTCCAGGTCTGCATAGGTGCAGTAAAGCTCCTGTGCAAAAACCATCTGTTTTTCAGGTAACAGGTCATCGGATATGCCATCCGTGCACAGCACAACTGCATTGCATGCCGCGCTTTCAATCGTCGCGGTTTCCCACTGTTCTGGCTTAAACTCCTGCTGAAGGCAGTTTGTGTAGTTAGAGAAAGAATCCAGTTTGTTATCACTGAGAATAAGGTGGTTTTCGCCAGTCTCTCCAAGGGCGGCAATCATTCCGTCACCAAGACGGCCAAGAGTAATAACTCCTTCGTTCTGGATGGCGAACAGACATGTGGCGGAACAATCTGTTGAAGAGTGTGGGGCTATTTTCACAAGCCAGTTGGCATGAATTAGCCTTAAAATATCAACAATATTGGCATCGGGGGTATTCTGGTAAATCTTAGCAGCCTCAAAGACGGCCAGACAGGCGGCTTTTGAACCGTGATCTGAATGCGCCTTGCTGCCCAGTCCGTCCGATACAACAACGACATTTCCCCATTTATACCGGCGTGCCATCCAAGAATCCTGATTGGGAATCCCGACTTTAACATGTAGGGGGCCGATTACTGAGGCCCCCCAGCTGTTCCAGAGTTGATCAAGCATCCCAATCCTCCTCTGGTTCTTCTGTTTCAGGCGGTGCAGATTGCAGAATCTGGGCTGTGGATGATGGCGCGGTCAACAGCTCATCAGAACCAAAGATTGTGCAGTCAATCGCTGAAGCGATATTCTCCGAAAGGTAAACTGTGCTGTTTGTTGAAATTTTCTTCAACTTCAACAAGTCAGCATCAGCGCCGACTGCAACAGTCCGAATGAGCAGGTCGGTGAATGTACCCAGCTGGCTCTGAAAGGTTACGATTTCTGAATTGGGGAAATTGCCGTCAGACAGAATGAGAATCCTAGCACTCCCAGTAACATTCAGATGCTGGGAAAGAAAATCGGAGAGAACACATAAGTTAGAGGAGCCTTCAGCGTTTAAGGCAGGAATATCCCCGTCGCTTTGCAAAACGACCTCGGAAACATTCTGTGCCCATTGATAAAAGCGGATGTCTGAGCCCGAGTATTTTTCCTGATCTATGAGTCTTAGCTGAGCCGCAGTTCGGCACAGATTCCGCTGAAGATGAATTTTGCCCAGCTCATTCATACTGCCGGAAACATCAACAATGATATAGAGGGGTTCTTTCATCGATGACGCCCTCCGGGTTGAATCATTTTCTCCAGCTGCCTGAACAGGCTGTTACCCGATACTGACTGCAGGTTTTTCGAGTCGTCGATCTTCTTTCTTACGACTTTATTTTTCGGGTAGAAACATGAGGCTAAAACAGCTCTGCCTTCAATCCCGCCAAAATGGCTGACAATATTCTGAAGCTTCATGACATGCTCGCTGTTCACATTGCCAGCTTTGCATTCGATGATGTAGAGACGTCTCCCGTCCGTGAAGGTAATATCAAGCTCCTGATAAGTATCCCCAAACAGGTTGCTCAGCTGTGCGCTAAAACTTGATGAGCTCTTGTCGGCATCGTCTTCTTTGAATGACACTTCAAGACCGATTCGCATATCCTTGATCAAACCAACGTCAACAAGGGGCTGAAGTTTCATGAAGGTGTATTCTTCAAACCATCCGCCAGAGAGATATTTGGCAAAATCCGGCCATTCCTCGAACTCAAAGTGTTTAGGGCCGATGCTTATCTTCGCGATTTTATCCTTGGAGAGCTTTGCATAGATATCCCCACTGTGCAGTTCAAATGGCTGAAAGCTGTCGTTGTAACGGGACAGCTCTCTATAGAGCCGTGAAATTTTGGAACGCGTCTGCCAGAGCTCATTGGTCAGACTTTTCCGGTCAGGAAATTCTATGCCGGGGATATCAGACCAATGACCAGCTTTCGAGATAAACAGATTATTGCCATTAAGCTGGATAAAGGTCTCTACCGATGGAATCCGTTTTGTTTCAACCGTCTTAAAGTCATTGAGAAAAACCACCTGATTGTTGCGGCTGTTGAAATAAAATGGCGTTGCATTCACCTTGCGACAGGCGGCAAGCGCCCCTGCATACATCAACTTGGTTCCGCCCGTTAAGTTGAAGCCGATCTTCGCATCAGCAGGCATTTTCACAATCAGATCCAGAATCGTGGCCCGGACATTTTCAGGGTCATATGGATCCACCTCAATTTCACCGTATTCAGCTTCTCCAAGAAACTGTTTCATGACCTCGGCAGGGAACTGCGCGGAATTCACAAAGATATGTTTCCTGCTTGAAAACTGGATCACTCCAAGCAGGTTCGGCATCCGCTGTTCACCGAACAGGTGAAAAATAACATCATACTGATCAGATTCCTCATTGGGTATTCGAAGCTGTTTTCCGTGCCATTCCAGCCACTCGTTCGGCAGGACGATTCTTTCCGGAGGTCTTCCAGGCTGAGAGGATGCGATAAGGCGTTTTTTTAGCGTCGGGTGCCTCAAGGCCGCAAAAGCCCAGACGAAAGCCATAACCGGAGTCCCTGGACTCAGGTAGAGCGTAACGAGCTTTTCACCTTCAGATGCGGCAACCGCATTCAGGGATTGAGTCGCGGCCTCATAGATACCCTCCGTGTCGTTGAGATGAGTCAGCTCCACAGGGTGGAAACGCACATCGACCTTTTTACCGGCATCCCGAAGTTGCTTTTCAAACCACTGATTAAAATGATTATGCGCTTCCGCTGTATTTGAAAACAAATCAAGAAACTGTCTCGCTGTTGCAGGATCAAAGCCCTTGAACTCTGTTGTTTTGTGCTGAGATTCATCGGCTTTATTTTCGCTTTTATCCGGGTGCGTAAAACCAAGGATGACCACGTCGGTGTAATCTTCCGCCAGCAATGCTCCAAGAACAGGGCCTGTTGTCTGTTCCAGTCCGAGTGAGGCCCTGAAATCAGTCATTCCATACCATGTCATTAAATATTTCTTCATAAACTTTCTCCATTTATGC
>Ga0224722_1000603_pt1 | contig 20794 bp, 20 predicted proteins | sample Balambano_FR1_Me_FD_161646 | JGI IMG/M metagenome (GOLD analysis project Ga0224722, IMG submission 161646) | Freshwater sediment microbial communities from Lake Towuti, South Sulawesi, Indonesia - Balambano_FR1_MetaG | ecosystem: Environmental > Aquatic > Freshwater > Lake > Sediment | place... | reverse complement strand
GTGGTAAGGAGCGCACCACCTCCGCGATAGTATCGTCAATTGTTTCTGCGGTTGGCTTTCGGGAAAGTTCTGTCACCTGCTCTCCTGCCACCGAGCGGTCTGCTACCACATCAATTCCGGTAGCCCGTGTCACCGCCGTTAGCACCGTCGCCAAGGGAACTGTCGGTTTCTGCGGTACATTTCGGTTTGTCTCTCCCGCGTTTGGGTTTCGTTGTGCAAGCACCGCAGAGGTTGTCCCGGTCAACAGTAGTAGTGCTGTACTAAGCATCAGAAGGATTTTTCCGACCTGTTGCCGCCTCAAAATGCTGTCTATTTTCATAGCTGTCCCTGTCTTTCTCGCCCTCTTCCTGTCGTTGTCTTTCTATTTGACTGCCTTCTCACTTAGAGGTAAAACGGGGGTGAGAAGTTCATTATGGGAATTGTTGTGTTGCCGTCCTCCCCCTTGCCGTTGTATACTGCCGGGGAGATTTAAAGAATTGTTGTCCTCACATGCCCCAGAGTATACGATTAAATTATCAGAAGCAGAGTGACAATAAAAGCTCCCGAAAACCCAATTTACAAGAAAACCCGACGACAGGAAGCAATACATCAATGAGTGCAATAGCGTGGCGACCCTGGAGCGAAGATGTCTTCGTGGAAGCACAACAGCAGAACAAGCCGATTCTGCTCTCCCTCACCGCAACATGGTGTCAGTTCTGCAAATCAATGGATGAGCAGACCTACGCCAACTCTGCCATTGTGCAGTATATAACCCAGAACTATCTCCCCGTGCGTGTGGACACCGACAAGCGACCCGACATCAATACTCGCTATGCACAAGGGGGGTGGCCCTCTACCTGTATTCTCACCCCAGAAGGTGATGTGCTTTGGGGAGGAACCTTTCTCAACTTCGAGCAGATGTCCCAACTGCTTCCACAAATCAAAAGCCAGTACGACAACAATAAGCAGGGAGTGGCAAACCATGTTGCCCAACTGCGGGAGCAGATTCGGCAGAATAACACCCCTCCCCCGTTAGACCCCTCCGCGCAGATTACCCCGGATATTCCCTATGCCGTTCTGCTCGCTCTTAAGCATAACTTCGACTTCGCCTTTGGTGGTTTTGGACACAACGGCAACAAATTTCCCCACCCTGAAGCGATTGAGTTCGCGTTAGAGCAGTACAACCGCACGCTTCAAATGGGGATGCCCGACCCCGACTTAGAGATTATTCTCGGTAAAACCCTGAGCGGTATCGCACTGGGGGGGATGCACGACCACGGCAATGGGGGCTTCTTCCGCTATGCACAAACCCCCGACTGGCGTGAACCCCAAGTCGAAAAACTGTTGGAGGATTCCGCGACTCTGGCGCGAGTTTTTAGCCGTGCCTATCAGGTTTTGGGCGATGAGCAGTGGAAGGAAGTGGCGGAAAAGACCCTGCGCTACATGGATGAAACCCTTTACGATAGCAATACCGGGGTTTGGGGGAACTCTCAATACGCCGATTCTGAATACTATGCTCAACCGCTTGCCGAACGTGCAGAGTGGAACCCGCCCACAGTAGACCCCACCATATTTGCCGGTCCGAATGCCTTAGCGGTTCGCGCCCATGTCGCTTGGTGGGCAGTGACCGGAGATGCTGCCGCTCTGAGTTGGGCAAAAAAGGGGATGGACTTCCTGATTCAAAACCTGCTCAAAGCCGATGGTGCATTAGACCACTTCTTGCCTTCCGAAGATGCTGAGCCGTACACTGGACGAATCCCAACGGGTCTGCTTTCGGATTCGGCAGACTTTATCGCCGCGTGTCTGGACTTGTACGAAGCGGGGCAAGGCGTAGAGTACATGGACAGAGCAGAAGAGGTGGCAAACTGGGTACGCGGGCATCTGGAAGATCCGCGTGCGGGTGGTTTGCAGGATTCTGTCACGCGCCCGGATGCAGTGGGCAACCTGAAAGTCCCAACTCGCGATATTCCCGACAATATGCAGATGGCGGATGCTCTCCTGCGTCTCTTCCTCGCCACGGGCGACCAAGAACATGCACAGATGGCACAACGGATTCTGCAAGCCTTCCTCCCGGCGTTAGGGCAGTTAGGCTTCTTCGGTGCAGGGTATGCGTTAGCCACGGAACGCGCCTTGCTTCCTCCGGTGTTGGTTCATGTTCTGGGTGCGCTCACGGATGCCAAGACCAAAGCCCTCATTCAAGCGGCACATCTCCCGTACCGATTTGAGCGGTTTGTGGTTCCGTTAGACCCCACCAACGAAAGCGATGCCGAATATATCAAGGAGTTGGAGTACGATATTCCTGCCGAACCGATTGCCTATGTCAATATCGCGACCACCAAATTAGACCCGACCACCGACCCGGAAACTCTCTCCGAGCAGGTGCAGAATGTGGTGCTTTCGTAAGCCTATCACACGGCAATTGCTGTCTCCCCCACCCTATAAGCGGGGCTATAAGCGGGGGAGACAGTTGCCCTTGTGGGCTTGGCTTGTCGCGCTTGTTTGCCTTTTTCCGCCTCTTTCTTCTGCCTTCGCGCAAGACGAAAAGCCCACCCGTGACTTTACCCCCCCAAAAATCGTGAACTATCGGCAACCGGAACGCGAATATACGACGCAAACCCTCGCGGGTTGGACAGTCTATCTGGAGAAAGAGACAACAGACCGCTTCCCCGAATTGGCAAAGCAGACGCTCACTCGCTTGGAGGCAAAACTGCGCCAATTGAAAAGCCTTCTGCCAACCCATACCCACACTCCTCTACAACGTTTGCCTCTCTTTGTGCTTTTGGGAGATGAGTCCCAAAATGGCGGGCGGAACAATGGGGCAGAGTATTTCCAGAAAAACGCCCCCGATTTTTGGGACTTTCTGGATAAGCGTTGGCGCAGTGCCATTGTCCTCTATTCGGCACGAAACTATGTCCAATTGGACGAACATTGGTCGGTGCAGGTGCTTATTCATGAGTTTGCTCATGCGTGGCACTTAGAGCATTGGGAAGAGAAGCAGGCAGACATCCTTTCGGCATGGGCGAACGCCACAGCGAAGCGGTTGTATGTTCGTGTCAAAGATGTGAACGGGAAAGTCTTGGAATCTGCCTATGCCAGTGTCAACCAGTTAGAGTATTTTGCGGAACTCTCGTGCGCCTACTTCTGGCGCGGGGAATACGAACCGTTTGACCGCATGGCACTACAAAACCATGACCCGATAGGTTTTGCCATGCTGGAAAAGATGTGGGGGATTCACGCACCCCCACCCTTTGCTCCCCCGAAACCACCCTCTCCCTGAACAAACTTCCGTAGTTCGCGCAGACACTCTATCGCCTCTGCTAAGCGTTCCCGGTTTTCGGGTTCGTTAAGCCAAGTGCTTGCCCCGGACGAGTGGGGCAAGGGAAGGTAGATGCGCCCCTGTCGCTCGAAAGTCTTTCCGATAAGCTCCACCAATGGGTCTTTGGAAAGAAAAGTTGTGATTGCTAACCCACCAAACAGCACTACTACGGCGGGATTTATCAGAGTCATCTCCCTGTCCAACCATTCGCGGCAGAGTTTCTGCTCCGCTTTGGACGGCACACGGTCTTTGGACGACCCCGGAAGTCTCCCCGGAAAGCACTTCGTGATTGCCGCCGGATAGATGACTGTTCCCCAATCGTCAGGTGAGAAGCCTGCCTGCAAAAACCATTGGCGTAGTCGCTTCCCTGCCGGACCGTTGTAGAACTCCCCGGTTTCATGGTCCGTGCGAGAGGGAGCCTGCCCCACCACAAAAAAGACGGCGTTTCCCTTTCCGTCCGTCAGCGGGCGTGCCTCGGCGATATACCCGGCTGTCACACAACGCTGGCACTGCCGAATCTCTGCCTGTAAAACGTCTAACGCCTCGCCTTGTTGCCCTCTCACCCGCTTGTCTTTCTCGTCCGCAAAACAAAAGCGGGGTGGCAACACCCCGCTTGTACAGCAACCCACTTCTGGGCTTAACGCTTTGCACCACCCGACTTAGGCTTCGGCTTATCTGCCTTCACATACTTTTCGGGTTCCTTATCGAAGGTAGGCTTGCATCCTGCACAGCAGAAGTAGTATGTCTTACCCTTGTAGGTGCTTTTCGGGCTTTTGGCAGTTGGCTTGAAGTCATGGTTCATCACCAAGCACTTTGTCTTTGCTGGTAGCGGTTCTGGTTTAGGCGCAGGCTTCTGTGCAAATGCCGCCCCTGTCAGCAACAAAACGGTCATACACGTCGCGATAGTTTTCATTATCACTTTCCCCTCGAACTTACGATTCGACAAATAGCAGTTTCTTTTATGATGTATATTATACCCAATCTTGCCGAGGATTGGTTTCCGTTTCCCCATCTGTCTCTTAATCTCCCCATTCGCCGGTGTGATGTAGGGTTCCAGTGGCACAGTGGGGACAGGGGGCATTATGTGCATCCCATGTGAGGAGGGTTTGACATTCGGGGCAGTTACCCGTTTCCGCACCTGTTGCCCCCAAGCGTTGCGCTTCTGCATACGCGATTACTGGGTGGTCGCCGGGGGGGTCTAAGCGGACAATAACATGAGGGCGTACCATACAGCACAAGGGGCACCAGAGTTGGTTGACCAAGCCACCGATTTTGCCATAGCCGGGGTAGGGTTGAATCTGCCCCCGACTGTCGGCTTGCCACTCCTGTGCATGGATTAACACAATGTCGCCATTGCATGTATCACAGACAAACAGCACCGAATACGCCATGCCTCATTATACCGCTCCCTTGTCCCCTCTCTTCGCACACGATGGGGTCGTGCCTGCCGATGAGGAAGGGCTATAACGGAGTCATGGTTAAATCGGCGCGAAGGGGGGTGCTTGGATTAGTCAAGTTTAAGACACCGGAATCGGCATCCCGGAAGCCGCTACGAATCGCTCGAACACTATAGTTTCCCGCAGGAACATAGAAGCCATACTCCCCGTTTCCGTTGGTAACTACCGCTTCTATCTGAACCCCATCACGGAAGAGAATCACGTTGGTTCCCGCAGGAGTTCCAACTCCAGGGACAGTTACCCTGCCTGTAATGGTATTGGGCAATCCCGGCGGATTCGGGTTCGGGTCATCCACTAATGGCATATCCCCTGCCTCATTTACTCCGTTGCCAACGGTTAGCGTGGTAGTCGCCGAAGCCGTTCCCTGAACCGCAAAAACCTGTGTTTCACCGGGAGGCACTAATGAGATAAGAAAGGTTCCGTTCGAGTTAACACTTTTGGTCTCTCCGGTAGCCGCCACCGTCACAAACGCATTGGTTGCTGGTTGCCCGTTTGGAAGCAGTACCCGACCTCGTACTTGACCAATATTGAGGAACATCTCCGCAAAACCGTTATCCCCCGGACCGATAGATGGCTCAAAGGCAACCGTTTGAGAGCTACCTCCCACCGGGGTTATCACGGCGGTATTTGCTCCCTGCTGCGGGTTGACTATCTCGAATGTGCCGACATTGTTATTGGCATCGGCATTATCCACCGTGCGGGTAACGGCGGAAATCCCTCCAATAGTGACGGTGGCTCCTTCCACAGGGGCATCCCCCTCGGTAGAGTTGAGAACGATTCCTCGGATTCGTGTGACGGTTCCGGGATTGCCCCCTCCCCCTCCACAACCCGATGTCCAGAGTAGTAAGCCCCCCATGATAAAAAGCAACGTCCTAAGCGATGCTCGACTGATATTACGCAACGAAAAACCTCCGTGAACTTAACGCAACAGGGTGATGATTTGACGCACTTGAACGCGCTGTCCTTCGTCTGATTGCGCGGTCACAACGATATTATACGCACCGGGAGGAAGCGGGCTTCCTTCCTGAGAACGTCCATCCCATGAGAAACGGAACACGCCCGTTTCTGCCGAACGAGTGCCCGTTACCCGACGCACTACCTTTCCATTGAGAGCCGTTACCTCTGCCGACACCGTTGCCGAACGACTGACGCGCCCTGTAATGGCAACCCCTCCATTGGAGCGAGAGGGAACGGAGGTTAGTCCCATGATTTGCAGGGGCAGGCTAGAAGCCCCCTCTTGCAACACCTTGAAGACGCGGCTACTTCCGGCTTCGGCGGGGAAAGAGTACGAGGAGCGCGAGCGGAGCGATACGAGTTGCCCCGTTGCCGTATCGAGTAGGGTCAGTTTGGCACGTGTGGGAACGGAGCCTAAGCCATCCCAGTAGAGGGTGACAGTTCCACTAGTTGGGGTGGTCATGCGAAGTATCCACTCCTCCTGCCCCACCTGCCGACTTGCCCGATAGTCAGTCACGAATCGCCCCCCGGATGCCTTGTCGGATTCGTTTCGGGCAAAGTCCAAACCTATCCCCGGCACAATCATTGGTGGAAGTTCTTGGTCGAAGCGTGCATCAAAGGAGCGGGTTGCTTGCGCGGCGGTTCCGAATCGAACGGTGGCAGTTCGAGTTTGTCCTTCTTGTCGCGCCTGTATCTGTACCGACCAATCGGGTCGCGCCGTGGTCTCTCCCGTAGCCTTTTCGGTGGTTGCTGTTGCTGAACGAGAGCGTGTGGGAACAAAGGCACTACGTCCCTGCACTGTGTCCGGTCCCGGCAGAAGCAGTGTCACCCCACTTGGGGCGAAGACGCGGAGCCAATAGCCCTGCCACTCTCCACTAAAGCCAGTAACCTGCCGATACTCCTCGGTAACACGGTCAAAGCCGAAGGGTTGTGCCGCCACCAAGTTCTGGTCTACCGCATCCTGCCAAGAGATGGGGTCGTTCTGCAAGACTTTTACCAGCACCCGCGTAATTTCGATGGGTTGGTCAAAGGGAGATCCGACCAAGTTCCATCCAAAAACACAAGGAATAGATAGGTCATTGTCCGTGGGTGGTGCAATACCAGTTATTGAAACGGTCACTTGTGACGCATTGTTTTGTGGGGCTAATTTTAGCCAGTAGCCACGCCCCACCTCTAGCGAGGAGATAGAGGGTTGTCCCGCTAAAATCGTCTCATAGCCGGGGCGGAGCGGGTTCCAGTAGGAGAGCAGGAAATCGGTTGCGGAAAGCCCTAAAGCCCCTGCGGGTTCCGGGTTCAATGGGCGCAGAGGCAACGATACCAGATGGGGAACCGTGCCACTCTGGAACGTTTTCGAGAGCGTCACCACTCCTCCCCCGCGCACTCCATCCCGCAGAATCGCATAATACTGCCCATCGCCCGTATTGATGCGCCATCGGCGGGTATTGGTTCCGTCGGAGACCTCAATCTCGGTAATACTCAAATCTCCGGGGGGGGAAGCCAAAACAGCAGCAAACGAAGCCCCCTCCACAGCAAGGGCTGTTTTTTCACGCACCTGAACAGGAGCGACGGTGGTTTGACGGACGGTGGCGGTTCGTGCAGAGTTGTTGAGAAGCAGAACGCCTTGAAAGTCCCCCTCAAATCCGATGGGAAGGTACGTTCGTGCCGATATATTATTGACCGTAAAATCCAGCGTCAAGCGGGTGGCATCTCTCCCTGCCTCGTTGGTGGTGGTTACGGTAAGCCCGCCCTCCCCCTCTTGAATCGTCGCTCGTTCTGCCTGAGGTCCGAAGTTTAATCGGGTATTGCTTGCATCGAAGTAGGTCGCAAAGCCTTGCCCATCCAGCACAATTTCGTCCCCATTGGTTTCCGTTCGATAGTAGACCAAGACAACCGACGCAGACTGTTGCCCTTCGCTGTTCCTCAGTCCCGGTAGGGTAAAGGCATAGAGTTTCTGTCCCGGCGAGACACTGGTATCCAAGATGTACTGCCGTGCGTACCAATCCTCCCAAGCCACCCCTTCCACTCCATTGGGTAAAAAGCCCTTCGCGATTGTTTTTAGGGCAGGGATATTCCCTCCCACACTCCCCGGAGCCGCGCTGAGGTTGACAGCATTGTAGTAGGATTCGTTGAACTGGCGGAAAAAACTCTGATTTTCAATATAGACCTTCAGCCATGCTGCCCCACTCATCCCAATTCGTGCCCAGAGCATCTTTGCCACCGTTATCTGCCCATCAATCGGAATATTAGTTTGCGATGGGGGGAAGAAGGTGGAGTTCCCCAAAGGGGGTTGGTTTAAGATGTCGTAGTACGGCAGGAGGGAGTACAAAAAGTTTGCGCTGGGGTCTGTTAAGTTATAGTTATTAAAGATGGGGTCACGCAATACGATGGCAGAGACCGCCCGCGCAAACCCCTGTTCCCACGCATCATACTGAAACACCGCAGAACCGTGGAAGGCGTGTACCAAGTTCAAGAGGAGTGCTTGCAGAGTTCCCTCGGGATTTTGGAAGAGGGGCAGCAGAATCCGGTTGTTGGAGACATCGTAGACTCCATAGGCAAAGCGGCGTGTTTCGGGAAGTTGTGAGTTTTGCAGATTTCCCGCATTGACAATCTCGACTTCGCCGCTTCGGAACGGTTGCCCATAGACCGACTCAATCCGTGGCAGGGCATCGGTGATAAACCGTTCCAAGAGGGTGCGGTCTGTCTCGTTAAAACCGGTGTAGCGGAACGTTAAGGAGGTCTGTTGTCGTCCTCGTGTGGGGCGGGGAATCACCAGTTTCCCGTCGCGGCGCACCGTGACCAGCGAAGAGAGCGGTAGCACCGCATCTCCTTTGAGCATTCCGGCACTCTCCCATTGGCGCACCGAGCGAGCGAGGGCGCGGGCTTTGGCGTTCCACTCTGCCCGAATCGTCCGAGAAATCGCTTCTCGCTCCTGTTCGGGGGTGGCATCTTTCGATATATCTACCACGAGGGTGGATTGTGGTCCGTTACTGACGGTGGCAAAGCGTGTATTGACACTATTGGTATACCGAGTTCGCTGAGCAAAAACGGGTTGTCCGCAGACAAACAATGCCACAAAGAGGAACGTCAGCGCAACAACGGCGCGACGAGCAAAACGCATGGTGCAGGTACTCCCGACATAGTTAGCAATTAGGTTCGTAGTGTTACCGTGATACGGCGGTCTCAGAGAGAACAGCCTCCGCATTGTAGCCTGTTTCTCGTGCCGGTATCCACGTATTCAGACCACAAAACAGCGCAATCGCTTCAGGTTTTCTCAGAGGTAGCAAAACTTTCGCTATCCTTTTGCAAGGAAAACAGTCGTATGTTCACTGTTCACCTTTTCGTCTTTTTTCAAAAATACCGTATTTTTGCGGATAAAAAAACAAATTACTCTGGTTTCAATTTTAACGCATTATGTGTATACTTTAAGAGTGTATCGGGCAGGCAAGGATGTCATTAAGAGAGTGCGTTGTTTTTAAGTTCCTACTCTAAACCGAAGACAATGCAAATTCATACTACGAACCTATTTCCCTGAACTCCTGCCCCGAACAGAAAGGATAGTTGCTATGCGTTCCGTATCTTTTCGCTCTCTTCTTCTGAGTAGCACTGTTGCTTTGCTTGCTGTGGGAACTGCCCAAGCCCAGACTATGACCTTTGAAGGATTGCAGAATCTTGAAGCAGTCAACGAGTTCTATAATGGTGGCACGGGAAGTTTAGGGAGTGGTCCGGGAACCAATCTGGGTGTCTCGTTCAGCAATACTTCTCTTGCTATTATTGATACAGATGCAGGGGGAAGTGGAAACTTTGGAAATGAACCGTCCCCGAATACCATTCTCTTCTTCCTCTCGGGTAATGCCGCCACGATGAACGTCGCCGCCGGATTTGATACAGGCTTCTCCTTCTTCTATAGTGCGATTGACCAAGGCGGATTTGTTCGTGTCTACGATGGGCTAAACGGAACGGGGAATGTCCTTGCCACTCTTAACTTAGACCCCCTGGGCAGTACCCCGGGTGGTGGCGACCCGAACGGAGACTTCAACCGATGGCGTGCGGTTGGGGTGGAATTCAATGGTGTCGCGAAATCCGTGGACTTTGGCGGTTCGGCAAACTTTATCGGTTTCGATAACGTTACCCTGCGCTCCAAGACCCCCGGTGGCGCACGTATCCCCGAACCCAGCGCACTGGCTCTCTTGGCTGTGGGGGGTATCGGTTTTGTCTCTGCCCTGCGCCGCAAAAAATAGTCGCGTCTCCTAACTTATCTGAACTTGACCTCCCTTCTTTACCACTAAAGAAGGGAGGTCTGCTTTTCCTGATATTTTGCTTCGCGAAATATCAGGAGGAATCCGGCTATCGGACTCTGGAAATGACCACGAGAGGAGTTTACCGATGAATCTATCCACGACGCTTCGGGTTCGCACCTATGAATTGGACTCTTTTGGTCATGTGAACAATGCCGCCTACTTAAACTATCTGGAAGAAGCCCGTTCCGAATTTCTCAAGCAGATGGGGCTTTCGTTTCACGACTTTGCCCGCTTAGGGGTTCAACTGGTGATTGTGGAGGCACATCTTCAGTACATTCGCCCGGCGCGATACGGCGATGAGATTGTGGTACAGGGAGAGGTACACGAGGTCAAATCGGCATCGGTGCTACTGGGGTACACCCTTCTTCATACCCAAACGGGGGAAACCGTCGCGACTGCTACCACCAAAGGGGCGTTTGTGGATGCCGCAACCGGAAAGCCGATTCGCGCCCCCGAACTGTTTCGGACTACCTTTTTAAGCTATCTTTGCTCCCACCCCATACCCTCTCCCTCATTCGGTTGAGAGAGAGGAATAATACAATGGACGGTAGGCGGGCTAGCGTGAGAGTGAAGTTATCTGGTAAGGCCGAATCCGGTCTATATTTAGCAGGTGCAATCCCCAAGAGAGTAGCCCCGCAAAAGCAAACATCAGAATTAACCCGATATATTGTTCCACTGCTTTTCTCCTCCATTCTTCCCCAGTCTCAGCGACTCCCTGTTACCACACGGGGAATTTTGGCAAGGTCGTTGTGGATTTGAATTTGGGTATATCCGGCTTGATGTAAAATCTCTGCGATAGTTTCGGCTTGCCCCTGCCCCACTTCCACGGCGAGTAGCCCTGTTGATTTTAGAAGGCGGTAGGATTCGCGGGCAAGCCGATGGTAGATGACGAACGGGTTCGGGTCGGTTCCCAATGCAAGGCGCGGTTCCCAATCGCGTACTTCGGGTTGTAGTGTTTCGATTTCTTCGGGGGCGATATAGGGAGGGTTGCTGACAACCACATCCCATGCGTTCTCGTCAACGTTCTTACACTCTTTGACAAACAAATCGGTGTGATAAAAGGCAACTGCTACCCCATGATGTTGTGCGTTCTCCCTGGCAACAGTGATGGCTTTCGGGGAAATATCGGTGGCAGAGACCTGAGCCGTGGGGCAGTGTTTGGCAATTGCAATCGCAATACAGCCGGAGCCGGTTCCGACATCCAACACCTGTGGGTTGGCGAGTGGGGCAATATGCTTTAGGGCTATCTCTACCAGAAGTTCCGTTTCCGGGCGGGGAATTAGAACGGCAGGTGTGACCCGAAACAACAACCCATAGAATGCCCGCTCCCCGATGATATAAGCGAACGGTTCCCGTGCCTCACGCCGTGCCACTATTCGGTTCCACCTCTCGGTTTCGGCAGGAGTGAGTACCGCTTCAGGAGATAGGAAAAGGTCTTCGACAGTGAGATTTAGGGCAAAGCGCGTGAGACTGCGGGCTTCACCACGGGCTTCGTCTGCCGGAATTCCCGCCGCTTCCAAACGGGTAGTCGCCGCATGAACGGCTTCACGGCGGGTCATGTACCGCTCTCGTCGGCTTCAATCAGGGTCGCATAGGCGATAGCATAGTCATCCAAGTGACTCAGTGAGATAAGAACCCGGTAGCCCGTAGCGCGTTCCGCCGCTCTCCCATGCAAAAGTATGGAGGGCGAGCCGCTCAATGCCCGTACCACCTCTATCTCTTGCAGGGAGCAACCCCCATTCAGGCACTTATAAACGGCTTCTTTCGCGGCAAAACGAGCGGCGATATGGGGAGCCGGGTCGTTACGCGAAAGGCAGTATTCCGCCTCATGCTTCGAGAGAATCCGTGCCGGGAGACGCTCCGGGAAACGAGCGAACATCTCCCGGATTCGTCCTACATCCACTAAATCTACTCCCACGGCACAGACCTTGCCGCCGGGAGGTATTGCCGGTAGCACGACTATCCCCCTAGTGCGCGTCTGCCTCTTCGGCTTCTAAAAGGCGTACACATTCCATTGCCGCCATACAGCCCATTCCGGCAGCAGTGATGGCTTGGCGATATACCGTGTCGTGAACATCTCCGGCGGCAAAGACCCCCGGAACCCCGGTGTGCATCCCGGCTGTCACCCGCAGATAGCCATTGTCATCCATGTCCAACTGCCCCTTGAACAGTCCGGTGTTCGGTTGGTGTCCAATCGCGACAAATACGCCGGATGTAGGCAGAACCGTCTCTTCATCCGTTTTGAGATTTCGTAGCCGAACCCCGGTGACTTTGCCCTCATTCACATCTAAAATCTCGGTAATCGCCGAATCCCAAATGAACTTGATTTTCTCATTTTTCAGCGCACGGTCTGCCATGATTTTGGAGGCACGCAGGGTATCGCGCCGGTGTACCACAGTGACCGAGTTACATAACCGGGAGAGGAAGAGAGCCTCCTCCATTGCGGTATCCCCGCCCCCAACCACCACAACATCTTTGCCCCGGAAGAAGAAACCGTCGCAGGTTGCACACGCAGAAACCCCTTTGTTTTGCAGAAGCGTTTCCGAGGGAATCCCCAACCACTTCGCGGAAGCCCCTGTTGCTATGATAATCGCCTTGCTGGTGTAGGTGTTTCCGGCATGGGTCTTTATCACAAAGGGACGTTGCGAAAGGGTGATTTCGGTGGCTTGCTCTGGTACTAACTCCGCCCCAACACGCTTTGCTTGCCCTGTCATCTGCTCCATCAGTTCGGGACCGGCAATCGGGTCGGTATAGCCGGGGAAGTTCTCCACATCGGTGGTAATCATCAACTGTCCGCCGGGGTTTAATCCCTCCAACACCAGAAGACTCAGGTTTGCCCGTGCCGCATAGATTGCCGCCGTCAGTCCTGCCGGACCGCTCCCCAATATAATGACATCGTAAATTTTTGTTTCACTCATCGCTTTGTGCCTCTTTAATATTAGACCCGAACAGCCTTCTTTCCTCAATCGCCGCCACACGAACCGACCTCATCACATAGTCCCTATCCCTTCAAGAAGCGGAGAGGGGTTTGCAGGTTGGGAGGAGGGGTTTTGCGCTTTCACCGAGATTTCTACAGATGGTGTCTTCCTAAAGTTCCGCTACCAAGTGCCTCTCTTGTTATCCGGCAAAGATGTTGGAAAGCACTAAGAACGTCATTCCATTTTGTAGCATATGCATCACGATACAGGGCAAAAGGTTTCCCCGAATCACCCGGACGATACCGAGCGAGCAACCCAAAGCAAAAATGGGAAGCCAATCCTGTATGGGGTGTACCACCGCAAAAAGCACTGCCGAGAGTAGCACGGAAACTACCCAGTTCCATTTCGTGCGAAAGGCGGTCAGCAGTGCGCCTCGGAAGAAAATCTCCTCCACCACCGGGGCGGCTATGGCGGCAAGGGCAAAAATCAACAACTGCCCCATCGGGTCGGTTTCCGCCGTGACTAAGGGGAGAATCGGATTCGGTTCGGTAGTGGCATCGTTGCGAAAGATAAGACGCGAGAGTGCGCCCAACAGTGCCGTGAGAGGTAACGAGGCAGTCCATGCCAAGATGCCATAGAGAATATCGCGCCCCCAACGCGCATCTATCTGCCAGCCAATCGCCGACCAAGAGACCCCCTGACGCTTCAGTACCGAATGCAGGTAGAACATCCCCAAGATTGCTGGTGAGATATAGGTGGCAGCAGCAATTAAGGTGACAGTGATAATGGAAACATCGGGCAGGTCTTTTGGCGTGAGAAAGTCGGCTATCAGACGCAGTAGTTCGGTCAGGGTGAGATAGGCAATAAACACATCTGCTAACGTCCCATACCCGATGTCTTGGGGGCGAGTGTTTGTCGGGTTCTGTCCTTGACGAAATCCTAAGTTGCGCCAGTTCTTTTGCAGTAGCGCATTGACCGCTATCATCAGAACAACAAAGCCCGTCAAAAAGATAAGAACGGCTCCGGCATTTACCAGCACCACTCGTGCGGCATAACGGATGGCTTGACTATCAAAGATTTTCTGGTGTTTTTCCGCCTGTATATCGTTCCCTGCCGCACGATAGAAGTCCGCGATAACCTGCTCCTCCAAAAATCCTAAGTCCAACTCTCGAATCAGGGCGGTGGTACGCTCCGGGTTTTTCAATATCGCGTCACTCTTTTTGGTTCCGTAGAGCGATTCCCAGAGGGCGATTTCCGTATCTATCTTCTCTGCCCCCAACTTTTGGGTAGCAAGGTCTTTTGCCAACTCTTGGTAGAGAACTACCCCATCAAACGGACGCTTTCCGGCATTTTCCATGACAAGAATCTGCCGAGGAGTGTTAGGGTTCTCGGTTCTGGTCATAAATTCGCGATAGGTTTGAATCGCTTTAATTAGGAGAGGGATATTTCGGGGTTGGTCGTCTTCGTTGTTTGTGTTTTCGGGTTTGGTCTGCCGTTCAATCGCAACCTGCGCCATCCCGATACGTGCGGTCTGCCGTGCTTCGATTACGGCATTAAATTCTGACGAAGAGACAGTGTAACTGGGGTCACGCATTATGGGGTCGAAGCGTTCCCGCATGGAGGAGATTGTCATTGCCACGATGAGCAGAGCAAGCCAGATGTAGGCAGAGCGTGGCAATGACATCACGAGAGGTTTCTCTGAGGTCGAATAAAGTGCCGGTGTCGAGGGAGAAGGCTCTTCCCTCGCACCCTCTGGCTTCGCTTCGGCTACACCCTCGGATTCTGGGACACTCATTGTCGCATCATTTCCACCCGCCTCGCCGTTAGAGTGCCCCTGCTTGTAGGGCTTTTACTCGCTCCAAATTGGTTTTACCGGGCGGAAAGTCGGGGAACTTTTTGACCACAGTTTCCCATGTCTTCACGGCTTCATCGTACTTTTTCAGTTGGCGATAGGTGTGTCCCAGCGTGGAGTACCATCGTGCTTCCGAGTTGGGGTATGTGATGGCTTTCTCTAAATACGGTTGTGCGGCGGCGTATCGCTTGGTGTTATAGAGATGCCACCCCAATTCGTAGTATAGGTCACCCTTATCTTGGGTTCGAGTAACCCCATATTCCAAAAGGGAGTCGGCGGCAACGGTATCTCCCATGCTCCATAGAAGCCATGCCGCGCTAGAGTAGGCATCGTTAAACGACGGGTCGGCTTCCACCGAAACGCGCACCAGAGAGACGATGCGGTTGTAGTCACCATCGTGCCAGTAGTAGTCCGTGGTTTCCCAAAGCCCATCTACCACACGGTCTACAATCCCCTGGACTTGCACTTTGGAGGAAACTTGTGGCTTGGATACCGTAGGTTTGCTGGTTTTGCCCGTTTTGGTGGCTTGACCCAAGGCTGTCCCGGCTACGGCGAGCAGGACGGCACACGCGGTCAGGAGTTGAATGTATCGCATAATGCTCTATTATACGCCACGATTTCGGAAAACGGGGCAAGCCCACTAGAATCTGTGAATTTTCTCTGGTTCTTAGGGTTTTATTCCGCCGAGCGGTTCTGGTATAATGCATCGGTTAAGCGTAGGATAGCCGGAACCTTCCGTCTCCTACATTGCAAATCTGTTTTCGAGAAAATTGGAAAGTTCCGCTCTGTGAAGACATTTCTGTTCGTATCAAGAGCGAGGAGAATTTAACCCATTATGGCAAAAGGGACAACTGCCGAACCATCTGCCGCCGTAAAGGAGGCTGACCTCAGCACCAACGGCGCAAAGAAAACCACCCAAAAAGCGGCTACGTTTGATGTGGATAAGTACCTGAAATTCTACGAAAAGATGGTGCATATCCGCGAATTTGAAGAACTGACCGCGAAAGCATGGCATAACAAGGAACACGGCATGGGAGGGTATCTGCACCTCTATTCCGGGGAAGAAGCCATTGCGGTGGGAATCATCGGTGCAATGGATATTGCCGGAGGTGACTGCTTTATCGGTCACTATCGCGACCACGGGTATGCGTTAGCGGCAGGTTCTGACCCCGGTCAGGTCATGGCGGAAATCTGCGGAAAATATACGGGTTGCTCCAAAGGCAAAGGCGGATCTATGCACATCTGCGATGCGAAACTCGGCTTTTACGGCGGGTATGGCATTGTCGGAGGCAATGTACCGATTGCTTTAGGTTTAGGATGGTCCATTAAGTACCGAGGCGGCAATCAAGTTGCCGTCTGTTTCTTTGGGGATGGCTCCATCAATCAAGGGGCATTCCATGAAACCCTCAACATGGCGCAACTCTACCGCGTTCCGGTGCTGTTTGTGCTGGAGAACAATGGGTATGCCATGGGAACGTCCATCGAGCGTAGCCATGCCAACACCGAACTGTATACCCGTGTGGACTCGTATGCGATGAAACGAGACCGTATTGACGGGCAGAATATTGTCACAGTACACGAGCGAGCGAGCGAGATTATTGCCGAGATGCGCGAGAACCCGGCTCCCTTCTTCCTCGAATGTCAGACCTACCGCTATCACGGACACGGGGCGGCGGATACCACGGTCACCCAGTCCACCTACCGTACCCGTGACGAGGTGGAGGAGTGGAAGGCACAACGTGACCCCCTGATGATTGCGGAGAAGATTCTTAAGGAGCATAAGGCGATTTCGGATGCAGAGATAGAACGTATCCGCACGGAAGCCCTGGATGCTGCCCATGCCGCTTTGAAATTCTCCGATGATTCACCGTACCCCCCGGCAGAAGAACTGCTGAAGGACGTTTACGCATAAGAAAGGTTTGAACCTCTCCCCTCCCTAACCCTCCCCTCCCCTAAAAAGGGAGGGGAGGGAACAAAGAGAATTCCTTATCTGGTTCCCCCTCCCCAGGCACCCTGTGGGGGAGGGGGTTAGGGGGAGAGGTTAATAGGACAATGGCAAAAAAACGCTACATTGATGCGATTTCGCAAGCTTTGATGGAAGAGATGGACCGCGACGAGACGGTGTTTATCGCCGGTGAGGAAGTCGGTCAGTATCTCGGAACGCTGGGAGTCACCAAGGGTTTTTTGGACAAGTACGGTCCGCGCCGTGTGGTAGATACCCCAATTTCCGAAGCCGGGATTATCGGCTTGGGGGTTGGTTCTGCCATGGCGGGGTTGCGTCCTATCTGTGAAATGATGCGCTTGGATTTCTCGCTTCCCGCGTATGACCAGATTGTTCAGCACGCCGCCAAAATTCGGTACATGTTTGGTGGTCAGTTCAAGTGTCCAATGGTTATTCGCGGTCCTTCTGGTATTGGAAACCAACTGTCTGCCCAGCACGCACAGGCATTTGAAGTGCTGTTTGCCCACATCCCCGGTCTAAAGGTTGTTGTTCCTATGACTCCGGCGGATATGAAGGGATTGCTCAAATCCGCGATTCGGGACGATAACCCTGTCGTCGTCGTGGAAACGCTTCAGATGTATATGAAGAAACCTGCCGACCTTGATGCGGTTCAGGAAGGACTTTCCGAAGTACCAGACGATCCCGAATTTACGGTTCCCCTCGGTGAAGCAAAGGTACTTCGTGCAGGAACCGATGTGACGATTGTTGCCTACTCGTATATGTCCTACCTGAGCCTTCAGGCGGCAAATGAACTGGCAAAAGAGGGCATTTCGGCAGAAGTGATTGACCTACGCACCCTGACACCCCTTGATATGGCGACTCCGCTTGCCTCCATCAAGAAAACCCATCGCGCTGTCGTCGTACAGGAGCAGTGGGGTTTGTATGGCTGTGCGGCGGAAGTCTCTGCACAACTTGCCGAGCGCGGCTTCTATGACTTAGATGCCCCGGTGCAGCGTGTCACAGGTCCGTTTGTCCCGATGCCCTATGCGCGTTCGCTGGAAGCCTTGAGTATTCCCCAAGTCAAGGATATTGTCACGGCGGCAAAACGCACCCTCGGCGGTAAGTAGCCCTTATCCCCTCTCCCTACCATTAGGGAGAGGGGGGAGGGGGTCAAGGGACATTTGTAACAGAGGCGGCAATCACATAGTCCAACACCCCAAGGAGTTCTGGCAAGTGCGTTAAGGTGAACGCCCCAGAAACAAAAACCTTCGGGGCGCGTGTCAGGCGGTAGAAAACCCACACCTGCCCATTAGAAACAATACCCTGCACTTCCACATCGTAACCATCGCGCAAGTTGTTTTGGTAACATACCGACATTTCCGCAATACACTGAATCTCACCCGCGTAGAAGTCATCCCGTTTCGCTTCGATGACACATAGAAGAGGTGTTTCGACATAGGCGCGACGGGGAGCAATAACATAGTCGGCGACTCCCGCGAGGTCTCCCATTTCGATAGTCTCTTCTTTCCATACTTTGATTTGCGGATAGAGAGAGACAATCTCGGCAAGAACAACATCAATCAGCATGACCTTTGCCGCTTCGGAGGAGGTAAGTGCAAAGGACTCAAGACGCGATAGCATTATCAGAAGAGTGTCAGAGGGAGTGCGAGGGGGCGCATCCAATTCCCAACGTGTCGTCTCCTGCACGGGAATCAGTTCCATCGCCTCTTTGAGGGTCAGTCCAGAAAAGGTACGTCGTGCCATCGTAGCATCCTCCGACGCAATTATACCAAAATAGTATCCCCCTCTCCCTGCAAGCAGGGAGAGGGGGGAGGGAGTGAGGATTACAGAGCGCGGGCTTTTTCGACGACTTCTTCGATGCCACCGACCATGTAGAAGGCTTGTTCGGGCAGGTCGTCGTACTTACCTTCCAAAACTTCACCGAATGAGCGTACATTGTCGGCAAGCGAAACGTACTTACCCGGTGTCCCGGTGAAGGCTTCCCCGACAAAGAACGGTTGCGAGAGGAACTTTTGAATCTTTCGCGCCCGTTGAACAATGGTCTTGTCCTCTTCGGAAAGTTCGTCAATTCCCAGAATTGCGATAATGTCCTGAAGTTCCTTGTAGCGTTGGAGAATCTGCTGAACTCCTCGTGCGACCCGGTAATGCTCTTCTCCCACTACCTGCGGGTCAAGGATACGACTGGTGGAGGCAAGCGGGTCTACTGCCGGGAAGATTGCCTGTGCCGCCAAGCCTCTGTCCAAAACTGTGGTTGCATCCAAGTGGGCGAAGGCGGTTGCGGGGGCAGGGTCGGTCAGGTCGTCGGCGGGAACATAGATGGCTTGTACCGAGGTGACTGACCCTTTACGGGTGGACGTGATACGCTCTTGCAAACGTCCCATCTCCTCGGCAAGCGTCGGTTGATACCCTACCGCCGAAGGCATACGTCCCAAAAGTGCGGACACTTCCGACCCGGCTTGGGTAAAGCGGAAGATATTATCAATAAAGAGGAGAACATCTTTTCCCTCTTCATCGCGGAAGAACTCTGCCATGGTCAGACCGGAGAGAGCGACCCGGAGACGCGCTCCCGGCGGTTCGTTCATCTGACCGAAAACCATGGCGGTCTTTTCGATAACATGGCGGACATTCCCCTGAGCGTCCTTAAATTGAGATTCAGACATTTCGAGCCAGAGGTCGTTGCCTTCGCGAGTGCGCTCCCCCACCCCGGCAAACACGGATACACCGTCGTGCTGTACCGCGATATTTCGGATGAGTTCCTGCATCGTAACGGTTTTGCCGACTCCGGCTCCGCCAAACAGCCCAATCTTTCCCCCTTTGAGGTAGGGGCAGAGCAGGTCAACCACTTTGATACCCGTTTCCAGAACTTCGGCTTTGGTCGCGAGTTGCTCAAAGTCGGGGGCAGAGCGGTGGATAGGCAGCGTAGATGTGGTTCCCACGGGTCCCTTTTCGTCAATTGGGCGACCCAAGAGGTTGAAGACTCGTCCCAAAGTCTCTTCCCCAACCGGCACCGCGATAGTCTGTCCGGTATCATACGCATCTTGTCCTCGCACCAAGCCATCTGTGGAAGCCATCGCCACACAACGCACCACATCGTTGCCGAGATGCTGAGCGACTTCGACAATAAGGTCGGTATCGGTGGGTTGGCTTCCATTGCCATCGCGTGGGATACGGACAGCATTCAAAATGGGAGGTAATTGACCGGGTTCAAAGGAGACATCCACGACCGGTCCTTGAATTTGAACGATTTTTCCTGTTGCCATTGCGGGAACAGTTCCTTTCGGCATAACGCCCCTATAACGTATTTTAAGATTTGACTGTATCGGATAGACGGCGACTTCCTCATCAACTGCTTGAACCTGATGCCTGCACCTGATGCTTGCACCTGATGCTTGCACCTGATGCCTGCACTTGATGCGGCAGAAGTTCGTGCAACAGAAGTTGATGTGGCGGAAGTCGCCGGAGTAACGAAAGACAGAACTAGGTTGGACTTTGTGAAATCCGTAACAGATTATAGCCCCATTGGGGAACTGCTGTCAATGTTACCCTATTGGGATTCTCCCCTGCCAATAGAATTCTTTTTTTCTTTTTCCTCCCCTTTGATTTCCGGTAAAATTTTTCTAATTTTCTAGCAAAGTTGCCTCATTTTGGAACTAGGAACCGTCAGGTGCGGTAAACTATTTATTGCCGTGAATCAAAGTTCATCGGTGCTAGGAAAACCCCACGTTGGTGGGGCGAAATCCCCGACTTGGAAAGCCATGCAGTTGTGGCATCTACTCAGTCTGGGTTGGAAAGGATGTGCTGTTTATGCCCGAAAACACTTCTTCAGAAGCGGGTAGACCAGAAGCCGCACCATCGCTCGTTCAACAGATATTGCAGAGCGACATCCCTGCTTCATTGGTTGTCTTCCTCATTGCTATCCCTCTCTCCCTCGGTATCGCCCAAGCCTCTGGTGCCCCCATCATGGGTGGTCTAATTGCCGCAGTCGTTGGTGGTATTGTCGCGGGTGCTATAGGCGGGTCTGCGCTTCAGGTCAGTGGTCCAGCGGCAGGTCTAACGG
>Ga0224722_1000602_pt1 | contig 20802 bp, 13 predicted proteins | sample Balambano_FR1_Me_FD_161646 | JGI IMG/M metagenome (GOLD analysis project Ga0224722, IMG submission 161646) | Freshwater sediment microbial communities from Lake Towuti, South Sulawesi, Indonesia - Balambano_FR1_MetaG | ecosystem: Environmental > Aquatic > Freshwater > Lake > Sediment | place... | reverse complement strand
ATGGCAGATATTGCAGATTGAGGTTGTCAAAGCGGAACGGCAGCGGCGGCGTTCCGGTGTAATTGCCGACCTGGATCCAACCCTGAATGACGATGTTCGACCATGCCGATGCCGTTTTGAGCAGGATGGTCTGCGAGGTCAGCGGCGTATTGGCAGGGACGGTGATGAAACAACTGTGCAAATCCGTCCAGTCGGGGTTACGCACCAGCATATTGATCACTCGCGCTGTGTTCGACTGGTTGCCGATCTGGAAGGTGAACTGGAGAACGCCGTTAGCCGGGGCGGAATACGGATTGTACTGGTAAAAGCCGCCGTTGGGCGTACCCTGCCAGCGGGCGAGTTCCAGCACGTTGCCGTTCGCGCCGCCGATATTGACGACCTGCATGGCAGCGTTGAAGGCTGCCCAGTTCGCCGTCCCCTGATTGAACGCGCCGTCGTAGATCAGATCGGTGTTGGCAGGCGGTGACACTGTACACTGTGTAGACGGGACGCTGATACCGGTTTTGCGAACCATGGTGATGTCGTCAATTAGCACGCCCATGCTCGAATCGCCGGACAACGCGCCTTGCAGCACCATCGGGATGAAGCTGTTGGGATCGGTGTTGAAGCGCATACGATAATACTGGAACGGGGCGTTGGCGGGCAGGGCGAAGACGCAGTTATAGAGCGGCGACCAGGTTGTGCTGCGTACCATCAGGTTGAGTGTCTTTGCGCCGGCGCTGGAATTGGCGGCGCGGAAATTGACCTCGAAAATGCCACCCGCGCTGTTGAAATTGACGAACTGGAAGAACGAACCGCCGGGTGAAGTCGGCGCGATCTGCAGCGCACCGTTGCTGATCTGCTGCGTTGTGCCGCTGAACGCCCAATTCGTCAACCCGGCGCTAAACGTGCCATTGCTGATGATATTCATGTCCGGCGCGGGCGGCGTGATGGTCGGTGTATGGGTTGCCGTCGGCGTCACCGGCGTGTTGGTCGGCGTATTCGTCGGTGTATCTGTTGCTGTTGGCAGTGGCGTGAAAGCTGACTCAAACGAGCCCATATCCACGATGCCTTCCTGGATACGGGCATTGCCTGCCTGATCGGTGGTGATGCCGCCGGGGATGAGCGCATTGCTGCCGGCGTTGACGGCGATGCTGCCGTTGAGCAGCGGGTGATACGCCGGGCTGCCCGTGAGCGCCCCAAGATTAGGATCACCCGTGCGGTTACCATTCACGCCGTTGACAATGCCGCACGAGCCATCTTCGATAAGGCTGAATGACAGGCCGACGGTACCAGTTGAACCACAATCAACTCCGGCGATGCTGTTAGCGACGATGCTGTTGTTCAGATTGAGACTACCGCCATTATGAAAAATGCCACCATAGGAGTCTCCCGAATTCCCGCTGACGGTGCTGTTGTTGAGCGTAACCGAACTGTTATTCACGTAGATGCCGCCGGCACCGACTGCCGTGTTGCCGCTGACGGTGCTGTTGGTCAGCGTCAATGTGCCACCGCTGCTGAAGATGCCGCCGTTGTAATAGGCATAGTTGCCCCGCACTGTGATGTTGTTGAGCGTAAGATTACCGCGATTGTCGATGCCGCCTCCAGAGTAAATTGTATTGTTTCCGCGAGTCACCGTCAGTGTATTGATAGTCACGTTCGCGCCCGAAGTGATAACCAGCACTTGCACGGTAGTATCTCCATCGAGTGTCGCACCGTTGCCATTGATCGTTAGTGGATTTCCGGAATCTGCGTTAACTTGAAGGCGGACGTTCAGCGTATAGGTACAGCCTGGCGCGAGATTGATCGTATCTGCCTGCCCATTATTTCCCACATCGCCAAAGGCGTCATACAGCTCGGTGAGGTTACAGCCAGGGTTGAAGACATCTGCGCTGACCGATGAAGACGGGACGTAGATCAGCCAGAAGCATACGAGAAAGACGATGAAGGGCAGGAAAACACGATGACGCAGCTGAGAGAGGCGGGATGGCATGAGCTTACCTCTTAAGCACTCAAAAGCTATCCGGCACAAGATCGTGTCGTAACTCGGATTATATTACAGACAGAAATAGGCGCAAATTACGGGTGAATAAGGAGAGGGGGCATGACGAATCATGCCCCCTCCAAATGTTACGGGTCTTGCGTGACCTCCGGCGGCGGCTCAGAGGTATTCGTAGGTGGTTCGGGCGTCGCCGTAGATGGCTCAGGGGTTGCGTTTGGTGGCTCGGCAGTGATCGGCTCCGGCGTGAAAGTTGCCGTGTCGGTTGGTATGTCCGTAGGCGTTTCGGTGGCAACAGGCGTGAGCGTTGGCGGCTCGGAGGTACTTGGCTCTGCCGTGCTGGTGGCGCTGGCAGTAAGGCTCGCCGTCATCGTCATGCTGGGCGTCGGCGTGACGGTTGAGGTTGGCGTCTCGCTTGCCGTCGCGGTGAAACTTGCCGTTGCCGTGACCGTTGGCGTCAGGCTGGGACGCTGCGGCATGGGCGGCGCACCGGGGCACTGTGTTGAACCTGCGTAAGCGGAACCTGGTTGATACTCGACGGTAAGGTTATCGAAGCGGAACGGAAGTGGCGGCGTTCCGGTGTAATCGCCAACCTGTATCCAGCCCTGCACAACGATATTTGCCCAGGCGACGCTGGTTCTGAGCAAAATTGTATAGTCCTGAAGCGGCGTGTTGGCAGGCACGGTGATAAAGCAGCTGTGGTTATCCGTCCAATCGGCATTGCGAACGAGCATATTGATGACGCGGCTCTGGTTGGACTGGTTACCCATCTCAAAGGTGAATTCAAACACGCCATTCGCGGGGGCGGAATAGGGGTTGAACTGGTAGAAACCGCCGTTGGGCGTGCCATTCCAGCGGGCAAGCTCCATGATGTTGCCATTGTCGCCACCGATATTGACAACCTGCATGGCGGCGTTGAAGGCTGCCCAATTGACTGTTCCCTGATTGAATCCACCGTCGTATATGAGATTGGTATTCGCAGGCGGCGCGACGATACATTCGGTGGATGGCACGAAAATCCCGGTTCGGCGAACCATCGAAATGTCGTCAATCAGCAAACCCATTGAGCTATCGCCGCTGAGTACACCCTGAAACACCATCGGGATGAAACTGGCGGTGGTATCGAAGCGCATCCTGTAATTCTGATATGGTGCGTTGGCAGCCAGGTTAAAGACGCAGTTATACTGCGGAGTCCAGTCTGTATCGCGCACGATCAGGTTGAGCGTTTTGACCGTTCCGCTGGAATTGCTGGCGCGGAAATTGACCTCGAAAATGCCGCCCGCGCTGTTGAAATTGACGAACTGGAAGAACGAGCCGCCGGGGCTGGTCGGGGCGATCTGCATCGCGCCGCCGCTGACGACCTGCGTCGTGTTGCTGAACGCCCAGTCATTCAAGCCATTGCTGAAATTACCGTTGCTGATGATATTGATGTCCGGCGCGGGTGGGGTGTAGGTGCGCGTTGGCGTGGGGGATGGCGGTGCGTAAGCGTCAAAGCCGACATCCACGCTGGTGATGCTGATGACGTTCGCGGCGATGACGATCGTATTGGTATAGCCGACGTAAGTGCCGCTGTCGTTGATATCACTGTCTATATTATCATTCGCGCCGACGTTGTCGGGGCTGAATGAAGAGGCGCTCGAAGGCAGCAGGGCGCGAACGCGGAAGCTGCCGGGTCCCGGCGTTTGCAGTGTGTAGTTACCGCTGGCGTTCGATACCGTTTCGTCATACATGATGGTGAGGATATCGTTCCAGACTTGCAGCGTTACGCCGGGGATTCCCGGTTCGCCCGCATCCTGAATGCCGTCACCATCGAGATCATGCCAGACGAAATTGCCGATATTGACGGGGGTCGGCGTGCGCGTTGGTGTCGGCGTGCGGTAGATGATGATGCCGGCGTCGATCGAGGTGATGCTGATAAGATTTGATGCAAAAGCGTAGATGTCCGTGAAGCCAAAATTGACGCCTGACGGGTTGATATCGCTGTCGAGGCCATCGTCGCCGCCAGCTTCATCCATCGGGCTGAACTGATCATTGATGTTGGGCAGGATAACACGTACCCGATAGTTGCCCGGCAGTGGCGCGACAAGCGTGTAGATACCGTTGGCATTGGTGACATCCGAGTCGATCAGCTGCGTCTTGGCGCTGTTCCATAACTGGACGGTGACACCAGCAATACCGGGTTCGCCTGCATCCTGTCGCCCATCATGGTCAATATCATCCCAGACGAAGTTGCCGACGTTAATTGGTGTCGGTGTGCGCGTCGGCGTGGGGGTTCGATATTTGATGATACCGGCATCCACAGACGTTGTTGAAGCGCTGAAGACATAGGCAGGGGTAAAGCCAAAGTCTGCGCCTGACGGATAAAAATTACTGTCGTTAGCGGTCGTCGTGCCGGCGGCGAGGCGCGGGCTGAACTGATCATTGATGTTAGGGAGAACGACGCGAACACGATAGGTACCCGGCGCAATGGAAAACGAGTAAATGCCGCTGCCGTTGGTCGTTGTCGTGGCTAACATACTCGTTTTTGCGCTGTTCCATAACTGCACCGTAACGCCTGACAGACCAGGTTCGCCTGCATCCTGCTTCCCATCCTGATCAAGATCATCCCAGACCCTGTCGCCAATCGAGATATTCGATTGCATCATGCCAGCATTGGCTTCGAGCAGGGAAGACTCCATCTCAGCGCTGAAATTTGCATCAGGCAATGGGGCGGCTTCAACGGAGACTACCTGAAGATCGCTGATAAGCAGGATGCCGATCAGGGTAAACATCAGCCCGGTCATCAGGCTGAAAAGAAGGGGTCTTCTAGACATAGTGCGACTGCTCCGCGTGACCGATATGATCAGATAGAACGATCTGGTATGTTAAAGGGTAATGAAATTTGAATTATGAGCAAGTTCCAATTAAAACGGGTGTAGCAAGGGAAGGGTGGGGCATGATACATCATGCCCCACCGGAATTTATGGATTTTGTGTTACCTCTGGCGGCGGTTCAGGGGTATTTGTTGGTGGTTCGGGCGTCCCTGTTGGCGGCTCGGCGGTTGGGATGTGCGCGGCGGTATCAGTTGGAACAGGCGTGAGTGTTGGCGGTTCCGGCGTCGGCACATCGGTTGCCGTGTCCGTCGGAACGGGCGTGGCGGACGGCTCGAAGGTCGCTGTTTCGGTGCTGGTCGCCGTATAGGTCGCCGTCAGGCTCGGTGTAAGTGTTGGGGATGGCATCACCGTCGGGCGCTGCGGCAGTGGCAGCGGCGCGGGACACTGCGTACTGCCGCTGAAGCCTGACGATGGCAGATATTGCAGGCTGATGTTGTCAAAGCGGAACGGCGGCGGTCCCGAAACGTAATCCCCCACCTGTATCCACCCCTGCATGACGATGTTTGACCAGGCTTTCGTCGTTTTCAGCAAAATGGTGAAATTCGTCAGTGGCGTATTCGGCGGCAGATTGATGAAGCACGAGTGCATGTCCAGCCAGTCCTCGCTTCTGACCAGCATGTTGATGACGCGGTTCTGCGCCGACTGATTGCCCATCTGAAAATTGAACTGGAACACGGCGTTGGCGGGCGCGGAATACGGGCTGAACTGGTAGAAACCTCCGAAGGTCGTGCCGGTGTTACGCCCGATTTGCATGATATTCCCGTTCGCGCCGCCGATGTTGACCGAATTCATGGTGGCGTTGAAAGCCGCCCAACTGCCCGTCCCCGCATCAAACGCGCCGTTGAAGACAAGTTCCTGATTGGATGGCGGGAAAACTGTACATACGGTGCCCGGTAAGCCGTTGCTGGCTTTGCGAACCAGGGTGATGTCATCAAACACCAGACCGAGCGTGTTGTCACCGGACAGCGCGAACTGAAGCATCATGGGATAAAACCCTTCGCTCGTGCCGACATGCAGGCGGTAGAACTGGAATGGTGTATTGGCGGGCATACTGAAGACGCAGTTATAGCTTGGGTTATAGTCAGTATCGCGGAGGATGACGTTCATCGTCTTGGCGGTCATGCTGGCATTGCGTGCGCGGAAATTGACCTCGAAGACCTCACCGCCGCTGCCGAAGTTGATCTGCTGGTAGAAGCCGCCACCCGCCGCGGTCGGCGCGATGACGAGTTCGCCGTTGGTCACGTTGCGGGTCGAATCGTAGAACGTCCAGCCGTTTAACCCGCTGGCGAACGTGCCGTTGGTGACCAGATTCACATCCACGGCAGGTGGCGTAATTGTTGGTGTCGGTAGCAGGTACATACCGGCATCGAATGACAAATCTGTTGAGGGATTGGTAGAAAGCAGGAAGAAATCGGTGGCAGCGGTTCCATCTCCCATGTCAACAAAGTCGCTGTCTAGGGAATCGTCTGCGTTGTTCGGCGGTGAAACTGAGTAGCCAGCAGGGATGGTCAATTTGAGATAATACGCGCCAGGGGCGACGGTAAACTGATAAATTCCGCTTGGATTAGTCGTGGTTGTGCCGACCAATTGATTCGTTCCATAGCGGTAGAGTGCTATCGGCACGGCATTTATGCCTGGCTCACCCGCATCCTGTTGACCATCATGGTCGAGGTCGTTCCAGATGAAATTGCCGATGGTCACGGGGGCGAGCAAGCCGGCGTCGAGATTGGTTGTGCTGACGGATCCAGTAGTAACGGTGAAAGCATCGGTGAAGCCGAGATCGGCACCGCTGCGGTTGATGTCGCTATCGGTTGAACCGGTGGCGGCAGCATCCTGCTTGAGCGTATAGGCGACGTAACCCGCAGGCAGCACCACGCGGACGCGGTATGAGCCCGGTGTCGTCACGGTCAGGGAATAAATTCCAGAGGCGTTGGTCAGTGTGCTGGTGATTTGTGTGGTTTTGGTCGAGTCCCACAATTGCACGGTGACGCCTGGAATACCCGGTTCGCCCGCATCCTGTACGCCGTCAAAATCCGCATCCGCCCAGATGAAATTGCCCAGCGTGATTGGCAGCGCCATCGCCGCGAACGCGACTTCCGGTACAACGGGGTCGGCGTTCAAAGTGACTGCCTCTCGCGCTTGCAGAGCGAATAAGCCGCCGGAGAGCAGCAAAAAACACACACAAAGGACGGCAAAAAGGCGTTTAGAATGTGATAATCGGGTCATGATGATTATCCTTCGAGAGTCATAATCACGAGTAAGGCATGATGTGTCTGAATAAGTCAATATTAAGAATAGTCGAAATAACCAAACGCGCAATTCACGCGAGGTAATGACCAGCAGCAGTTGGCGTTATAATCAACGGATCACTCCGTTTGGTTTTGATTAAGGGATAACTTCATGACTGCTCAAGCGCAAGACCGTTTGAAATCACTTCGCTCTGAAGTGGACACGATTAATATGCAGCTGCTTGACCTGCTCACGCGACGCGCCCAGATCGTGAGCGAAATTGGCAAGACGCACGACGAACTCGGCAGCCCGCACTATGACCCGGAACGTGAGGCGAAAATGCTGCAAACATTGGAAGCTGCGAACAAGGGTCCGTTCTCAAATGAGACGATCAAGGCGCTGTTCCGCGAGATATTCCGTGCATCGCTGGCACTGGAAGAACAGCAGGCGCGGGCGAAAATCCGGGTTCAGCGTAAATCCGTCGACGAACGGACGATCATCACGCTGCCGGATGGCGTGACAACAATTGGCGATGGCGGTTTTCAGATTATTTCGGGTCCATGCGCCGTTGAAAGTTATGAACAGATGGATGAAACGGCGGCTGCGCTGAAAGAACGGGGCGTGAAGATCATGCGCGGCATGGCATATAAACCGCGTACCTCGCCATACGAATTTCAGGGATTGGGTGAACCGGGCTTGCAGATTGCACGGCAGGTCGCCAACAAGTACGGCATGTTCATCACCAGCGAGATCATGGACAAGAGCCAGATTGAGATGATGAGCGACTATGTGGATATTTTCTGGATCGGCGCACGGAATATGCAGAACAGCTTCTTGCTGAAGGCACTTGGGGCGATCAACAAACCGGTGATCCTCAAGCGTGGACTGGCGGCGACTCTGGAAGAATTTTTGTACGCGGCAGAATACATCGTCAGCAGCGGCAACCCGAATGTCATCCTGATTGAGCGCGGGATTCGCACGTTTGAAAAGTGGACGCGCAACACGCTGGATATTGGCGGCGTCGCTGTGCTGAAACTGGAATCGCACCTGCCTGTCGTGGTGGACATTTCGCACAGCGCGGGGCGGCGCGATATTGCCAAGCCGCTGGCGCGAGTGGCGCGGGCAAGCGGCGCGGACGGTTTGATGGTCGAGGTTCACCCGAACCCGCCCGTAGCGATGAGCGATGCCAAGCAGCAGCTTTCTATTCCTGAATTTCACGCCATGATGGACGAGATTGTGACGCTTGTCTAAGTGAAGTTTTCGCCTAAAAGGGGATGGGCGTGGCTGGTTAAGCCATCCCCACGTTTGAAGGATCCAAAGAAGCAGGGTGAAGCGCGGCTGCTGGCGAGTTTGCTGCTTTCATCCTTTATGCTGCTGTTAATCATTCCCCTCATGGATTTGACGGGGCTTGTGTGGATTGACAGAAGCACCCGTGTCGTCGCAATCAGCCTCTCGTATATCGTGATTATCGCCTGCTACGTGATCTGTCGTCTCGGATTTCTGAGCCTGTCGCTGGGACTTCTCTTCGGTGCGCTGACGGTCATCATCGTTGGCGCGGGAGTGTCACGCGGTATTGCAGGCGTTACCAACCTATATTATGGAACGGCGCTGGTTGTATGCGCTATGCTTCTCGGCTCAAACGCCATAGCGATAGCCACAGCGATCCTGAACAGTATAGGCATGTTCTACTTTGGCAGCCAGCTGCTTGTTCCCGCTGAGGCGTGGAATGTCATTCAGGAGCCGTTGGTCTTTTTATGGGTTCTGACGCCTCTCACCCTGCTATTTAGCTATTATCGCGGCTTAGCCGAAAAAGAGCGAGCGCGGCAGCTTGCATTGAGCGAGGAAAGGTATCGCTTTATTTCGGAGACAATCTCCGATTATGCGTTCAAGTCAAATTTCCTGCCTAATGGCGAAACGGTATCCGAATGGATGACGGAAGATGCGTTTGAGCGGGTGTCCGGTTACCGTTTTGATGAGTGGAAAAAGCGCGGGCGCTTTTTTCAGGTCGTCCCTGAAGACCTTCCGCGTGTGATAAGCGATATTGAACGCCTGCGCGTGACAGGTGAGGGGAATGCGACGGAATACCGGATCATCACCCGCGCCGGAAAAGAACGCTGGTTGATGGTGTCGCGCCGTCCGGTCAAGGATGAAACTGGGAAGGCGACGGGATTCTACGGCGTTGCTCAGGATGTTACCGAGCAGAAATTGATCGAGACGGCGAAGCGGGACGCGGCGACGCTGCAAACGGCGTATGAAAAAGAACGCGAGATGAATGAGACAAAGAACAAAATGATGATGACGATCTCGCATGAATTTCGCACACCGCTTGCTGAAATTCGCGTCGCCAGCGATCTGCTGCTCAATTATTATGATCGCCTGACGGAAGCGGGACGCAAAGAGAAACTGATGGCGATCCAGACGCGGATTGCCCATCTGAATATGATGCTGGAAGATGTGCAGATGATCATGACGAGCGCCAATAGCTCGGCAACGCTGCGCTATCAACCGCTGGATTTGGACCGCCTGTGCGCCCAGATCGCGCAGGACTCGGAGCAGAAGTACAAGGAAACGCACAACATCGTCTACAAACCTACGCCGGAAACGATGATCCGGGCAGATATCAGCGTGCTGATACGCGCATTGGACAGCCTGCTCAATAATGCGGTCAAGTATTCGCCAGACGGCGGCGAGATCGTGCTGGAACTCTCGACGGATGATAAAGACGCGGTGATCCGCGTGTGCGATCATGGGATTGGCATTCCGCCTGAAGACCAACCAAGGGTGTTTGAGCCGTTTTATCGCGCTTCGAACAGCGAACATATCGAGGGAATGGGGTTTGGTCTCACTATCGTTAAGGACTGCGCGGATTTGCACGGCGGGTCAGTGAAACTCGAAAGTACCGTTGGCGAAGGAAGCAGCTTCACTTTGCGGCTGCCGCTGCTGATAAAATCGGAGGATTGATGAGCGATAGAAATACTCAGCTTCAACTGGAAAGTACGTATCGCCGCCGTGAGCCGCTGGACTTTACCCCATTTGATGCGGCTCTGGAAGCGCTGACCGCGGCGCGTATCGCCGAACTGGATGAAATCGTGCTGAATGCAACCCTTAACGAATTGCAGGCGCTGTTCGCTGGTGGTTCGCTGACCAGTGCCGAATTTGCCACATACTGTATCTGGCGCATTCGGGAATATGACGAGGCGCTGCAAAGCGTGGACGAATTGAATCCGCAGGCACTGATACTTGCTCATCAGCGTGACTTGGAACGAGGGCAGGGGCAGATCATGGGGTCGCTGCATGGAATTCCAATACTGCTCAAGGATAACGTCAATACGGCAGACACGATGCAGACGACGGCGGGCGCGGCGATCATGATCGGGTTTCATGCGGCGGAAGACGCTTTCCTTGTTATGAAACTACGTGAGGCAGGCGCGATCATTCTGGGCAAGTGCAATATGTCTGAGTGGGCATTTTTCATGAGCAGCGATGCTCCCAGCGGCTACAGCTTTCGCGGCGGGCAGACGCGCAACCCGTATGGCACGTTCGATGCGGGCGGCTCCAGCACGGGTTCGGGCGTGGCGCTGGCGGCGGGGTTCGCGCCTGTGACGATTGGTACGGAAACATGCGGATCGTTGGTTTCGCCTGCCTGCCAGAATTCGCTGGTGACGATCAAGCCGAGTATCGCGTTGATCAGTCGAAGCGGTGTGATCCCGATTGTGGATGCAATGGATACGGCGGGACCGTTCACGCGCACTGTCGCTGATGCCGCGCTCATGCTGAATGTGTTGGCGGGGCAGGATGAACGTGACCCTGATACAGCGGCAACCGCGCCCTTGTTTGGCACGGACTTTACCCAGTTTCTCGACGCGAGTGATTTAGCGGGACTCGGCGTCGGCTTGTGGCGCCCACAAACAGAAGATGCACTGATGGGCGAGGATGATCACGCCGCGCTGGATCGGGCAGGTGAAGCGCTAACGCGGGCAGGGGCACGAGTCGTGGATGTGCGCGTGGAAAAGACGATGCCGTTTGAGACAGTCTTCCCCGTGCTGACGAACGGCTTTCGCCACTGCCTGAATACTTATCTCGCCGCACAAGGCGGGGCTGCGCCGGTCAGATCGATGGCGGACATCGTCGCGTTTAACGACACCTCTTTAGATCATTACGCGCCGTATAACCAGGCATTGCTGGTGGACTCGCAGAACGCGCCTGTATCGCCCGAAGAATATTATACGTTTGCTGCCGAAAAACGCGCCGCCATGCGCGAGTATATCGCGTCGGTGATGATGGAGTATGACGTGCAGGTCATTGCCAGTATTGGTTATAACTTTTCCGCGTATTATGCGACGGCGGGTTATCCCGCGCTTGCTGTGCCATGTGGGTATCATACGACGGGCGAACCCGTCGGCATTACATTTTCGGCGCGTTATCTGGAAGAACCGCTGTTGATTCGGGTGGGGTTTGCGTTTGAACAGGCGACGCAGTGGCGACGCCTCCCCGTTCTGCGCGGCGGAGCAGGAACAGCGCAGGCGTAAGGATCGCGCCGCTGAACTGAAATGTCTCTTGAGCCGTTATGAGTCGTTCTGGGAACGTAACTCGATGGCGGCGTTTGTCAATGCAGGGGTATCGCGCTCAGCGGCATGGGTCTGGAAGATGATGCGCGTGGGCGACTCTTGCCACATGCTGGTGAAGAGGGTTTCGCCGGGGAAGACATGCCCCGCGAAACGGACTTTGAAACTCTTGAAACGGGCAGGGTCATTCCCCGCGAAGTGCTTGAGAACGGCGCGGGCGGCGAAACCGAAGGTGCTTAAGCCGTGCAGGATCGGTTTATCGAAGCCACCGAATGCCGCCATCATCGGGTCAGCGTGGAGGGGGTTAATATCGCCAGAGAGACGGTAAATGAGCGCCTGTGTTTCCAGCGTTTTTTGCTGCGCTGTCGCGTCCGGTGGACGGTCAGGCGGCGTGTTGATCTCACCGGAGGGACCGCGTTCGCCACCGAAATTGCCTAAGCCGCGAATGAACATGGTCGAACGGTTAAAGGCGATCTGCTCACCGTGTTCATCAAGGCATGGGATGTCGGTGACGATGATCGCGCCGCTGCCCTTATCATAAACGGCGGAGATCACCGGCTTACACGTTATCGTCGCCTGAACGGGAAGTTCACCGCTTAACTCAAGATATTGTTCGCCATGCACAAGCATCATTGGATTGTATCGCGTACCATCGGGGAGCGTGCCGGAGATCAGTATTTCAATCATCCTGTTCGGGAACGTCGCCGCGAAAGTTGGCAGGACGCAGAAGCCGCTGCTCAGTTCATAGACAAATCGCAATTCCTCATGATCAAGTGGATTGGCAGGTGCGCCGACACCAAGCGCATAGAGAACAACATCGCGCTTCGAGTAAGTAAACGTGATCTCAGGGAAAGCGTAGCCGATGAGTTTATCCGGCTGAAGCGGCGGGTTGGTCATGGAAATTCCTCAGAATTATGTGCTTGTGGATGCGCTGGTGCGTTCCCATCAACAGATGTAAAGATCATTTCGTAGGGGCGATGGCTTGCCTCGCCCGTGTGTTGATGGCGGGCGAGGCAAGCCATCGCCCCTACAAACACCGTGTCAATCCCTAAAAAGGAATGTCCGGTTGAGCGAACAAGCCATCATCATTTGGCTCAAAATCCAGCACATTCACGACAGCGTCGAGGTTCAGTGCGCCGTACAGGTGAGGAAACGTTTGCCCGGCAGTCTGCGCGGCGATTGAACCGTCGCTGGCAGCATGTTCAAACGGCAGTTCATATATTAGTTCGGCGGTCAGCTTTGATGGATCAACCACGAGGAGTTGCAATCCGGTATGTCCTTTGTAGCGGGCATTGGCGACGACGACGACCTGATCGGGGCGGGAAAAGTGGATAAAGCCCTCGGCGTCGAGCGTGTCGCCGCGATAGGTGCCGTCGTGCTGCGCCTGCACCCAAACGCCGCGTGGGATAATGTGCAGAATGTGGGTCATAAGAGAAACTCCAGTTCAATTTCATCCATAATTGGTATGTCGTTATCACCTAAAAACGGGATGGATGGCTTGAGCGTCTTTCGCGCCTCAGTGATGGCGTCCCGGTGTATGGCGACAAGTCTCATCCCGCGTTTCTGGTAAAAGCGCATCCCATTGAGATTATCGTTGCTGGTGATCAGCCAGACGCGCCGACAGCCGACCTCTTGAGCCTGAGTTCTGACAGCTTCAATCAGGGCGGTTCCTAAGCCGACTCGTTCAATAAGGCTGTCCAGCGTCACGATCTCAAGTCCACCCATGCCATCTTGCCTGTAGGTAATAATACCGGCGCGTTGATCATTCAGCCAGGCGACAAAACCCGCCAGTTCGAGCGCGTAATGCAGCTTGCCGCGAGAAGAGACGGTGACGGACGCCCAGCGTTCACGCCAGAGGTTGGCTGCCCACGCCTGATCAGCGGACTCAAACGGGCGAATGATGAAGGTCATCAGCTCAATCTACAGGGCGTTTGAAGACGCAGAAATACTGATTTGCCCACGAACGCCCGCCAGAGCCGCTATCCGCAACCAATACGTCACGCTTGTCGCCTACGACGACCGGCTGCATGTGAACCAGTTCCCAGCCATCCGCGCCAAGCGCATTGAGTTCGGGAATCAAGGCTTCGGGGGTATAGACTGGAATGCCATCTTTCCAGTCGCGCATTTCACGCAAGAATACGTCTTCCCGTCTGGCATCGGCTTTGACAAAGACGGTCAAATATTCCCACTGCTGCTTCATAGCGCGGCGATCACCTCAATTTCGACGAGGGCATTCTTGGGAAGTTTAGCGACGGCGACCGTAGTACGGGCTGGCGGGGGTGCAGGGAAAAACTCGGCGTAAACCGCATTCATGGCGGCGAAGTCATCCATCGTTTGCAGGAAAACGGTTGTTTTGAGCGCGTTCGCCAGTGACGTGCCTGCCTGTGCCAGCACAGCGCTAAGGTTGGTGAGTGCCTGCCGGGTTTGTGCCTGTACGTCACCAGGAATGAGTTCGCCCGTTTCCTGCACCAAGCCGACCTGACCTGCTGTGAAGACGAGACCATTGGCGATTATCGCCTGCGAATATGGACCCACCGGCGCGGGCGCGTTGCTGGTGACGACAGCTTGTTTTGTCATGATTGCGGCTCCATTTGTAATCTGGGATAGGTTGTGAATTCTAGATCATTTTACAGGTGAAATAAAACAGACGCGCACTAAGCGCGTCTGCAAATGCCGATACCATACCAGCTTACTCGTCATGTGGGGACGAATCGCGGATGATGAGCGTGTCAAAGTCAGCACTTGTGCCTTCGTCCACGCCGAGCGCCACCGTGCCGCCCCATACCTGCGAGTCATCAATGGCGTAGACGAGCTGTCCATTTACGAAAAAGGCGACGAGCTCATCCAGCGCCAGAACTTCAACGGGGATCCATTCCGGCATGGGCGTACCGTCAGCAGGAAGCGGCGCAGGACCTTCATACAGTGTTAGCTGCTGAACCGGATCAATGTAACGCACACGCACATTGGTTGTGCCATCAGCACCGCGCACCAGTTCAAGGCGGTAGCCGTCAAGGTCTGCGCCGGTCATGGACGGTGTGACTCGAACGCCCAGCCAAGCTGTACCCGCCTCGCCGCTGTTGGGGAAACGCATGAAGACGGAGGTGTAAACATCCGTGGACCGTTCAAGCGAATTGCCGCTTTCAAACACTTCAACACCCATGACATCGCGCATCAGGCGGAAGGTTGGACGTCCCTGATATTCCATCCGCAGGAAACGCTGATGTTCAGCTACGGTCAGGTCTTCTGAAAAGGTACCGTCTGCCTGCTGCCCATCCACCCAATAGTCATCGGTGCGGAAAATTTCGTCGAACAGTTCATCAAAATCGCTGCGAAGGAAGCGCCAGGGTCGGCTGAGGGCGAGATCGCGTGCGGCGTAGATCGGGCGGGTGAGTTCGCTTGCGCTTTGCTGAACTGCCGCAACGATGCAGCTGTCAATTCGCAGAATATCATCGCTGGTCGGCGTATAGAACGTGATATAACCCTCAGTCGGGGCGTCCGGAATCTCCTGGCTGAAACGCTCCACGCCGTCACGATTGATCGTCAGGGTGTTCCCGATGAATTCGATCAGGAGCAGTTCCCAGCGCCCGCGATTGTAGAAATTGGGGACGCTGCCAATCGGCGTTCCCTCTCCACTTACAAAACGAGAAATGTCGAGATTACCGCCAGACGCGATCAGCCCGACAGAACCCTGCTCGGATGTTTCGCGCAGCCCGATGGAGTAGCCGCCATTCTCGCTCCATATAATGCATTGCAGCGAGAAATCTGTCAGCGGTCCTTGCGTCATAAGGGTGGCATTCCCACCATTCGCCAGGCGCAGATAGTTAGTGCCGCCGTCATTTTCGACGGTCACAACGGCGGTATCGTTTGGATGCCAGTTATCGGGAATAACGCCGGCATCGAAGCTGGTGGAGACGGTTAACACTTGCTGAATGAGCAGGTCGTCGAAGCGGATTGGGCGCGTCTGGCTGGTGGTCTGGAACATGATCTGTCCGCCGTCCAGCGTTGGTTGAAAGGTGTCGTTGACGGACATGATTTGTAAGCCATCAAGGAAGACAGTAATGCGAGTCCCCTCAACGATAATGCGAATCTCATACCACTCATTTGCTCGGAGCGGCGCGCTGGTGGTTTGCAGAATTCGCTCGGATTCGCGGGTGTACAAATCCGGCACAGGGTTGTTGCGTTTGAGGCTGATCAAGCCTGGGAACATTTCCAGTACATGATAATTGGCGTCATCCGGGTCATACTGGAAGACCAATCGCGCTCCGACTGCTTGCGGATCGAGGTAGATGCGGAAACTGACGATGATGTTGTTCACGTCCACCCACGGCTGATTGCCTCGCCCCATGACAATCGCAGGCTGGCGTAGCGATCCCTGCCCGACGAGGAAATGTTCGCTGCCCTCAGTGGCAACTTGCCACGCGGCAGGATCATAATCCCATTCATTGAGCGCGTCAGGCGATTCAAAGTCGTTGAGATAGGGGAAACTACCCGCTGGCGGTGCTGAAGGCGTCGGTGTGGCTTCTGTCGTCGGCGGTACAGTGGGTTCGGGTGTTGCGAGGCAGATTGCCTGAACGGTGATCGCGCTGTCCGCTGTGAAGAACAGATATGGTCCTGCCTGTGACCCCTGATATTCAATAGTTGTCGTCTCGCCGGAAGCAAGCGGCGGGATAATGCCGGTTGTTGACTGACCGTCGGGCAGGAACAGGGTATAGCCGAGATCAGCGGTGGCATCCCCGCCTTCGTTCGTCACGATAAAGGCAACGAGATTGTTATCGGCACATGCCCCGCTGCCGACATAACGCGGGGGAACAGGCGTATCGGATGGCTGGATTGTCGCCGTTGGAATATCGGTGAACGTGGCAGTGAACGTCGGCGTACCTGTCGGAATCAGCGTCGAGGTAGGTTGAGGTGTGTTCGACGGTGTATCGGTCGGAATGGGTGTATTGGTTGGTGTGTCCGATGGTACAGGTGTATCCGAAGGCTGCGGCGTGTTGCTTGGCGTATCCGTCGGAATCGGTGTATTGGTCGGTGCTTCGGCAAGCGGCACATTGCGATAGGGACCGAAACTGTCCACAAATGCCGGGTTTGAGGCGACCCATCCCTGAGTACCATCGGGCAGGAGAACCAGATACCAGTTCAGGTCTTCGCTCACGCCAAGGATGGTCAACTGCATCGTGCTGTCCACCTGACCTACAGGCGGATACTGATTGCCGGGTCCGAGGCGAACGACCTGCGGACGGGCAGGAATGGCAAACGGCGTCAGAATCGGCGTCTCGGTGGGAAGGGGCGTATCCGTCGGCGGCGGCGTAAAGGTACGTGTCGGGGTATCCGCTATCGTAGGGATCAGCGTGTCAGTTGGCTGTACTTGCGCCTGCGGCGTTGCCTGCGTGGCATTTGCGTCGCTGGTTGGTCGGCTTTGGGTCGCTTCGCCGGTGCGTCCAACTGTTGGTTGGCTCGCATCCTCTGTCTGCGTAAGGTTGGCGGGTGATACATTACCGATATTGGTGAGCGCAGCGCTCGTCTGGGCAATCATGGTGCTTTCGCCCGCACTGGCAGCATTCGCGGTCTGCTGGGCAGCGTTGGTATCCGACGCGGCGGTGCGTGTGCTGGCAACGCTGGTGTTTTCCGCTGCCATTGCCGCGAGTCCGGTCGCCCGTGCGGATGTTGCAGTGCCATTGACGCTTTCGCCAATGAATGTGCCAGTTGCAAACACGGCGATCTGCGTTATCGCCGCTGAAGTTGAGGTCTGCGACTCAGCTGAGGGACCTGGGTTCAGCGCACCGCTAAGGACAACGGCGAGAATTGCCAGCACAGCGACAACAGCGACAACGCCGCCGATGATCAACGGGAGGCGTGATTTGCCCGATGGCGACGGCACGGCGGAGGCAGCTTCCACTTGTGAGGGAGTTGCCGCGCCCGCTTTGGTTGCCGTCGCAAATTTCTGTTCACTTGGCGTGACGGTTGTTGGGTAGTCTTCCTCTGCTACGATCTGAGTCTTGGTGTCGGATGGTGCTGCCGGGGAGGGATCAATGCGGGTTGGCGGCGGCGTTTGACCGGATTTGGCGCGGGTGAGCGAACTACGGCTGTCCTCAAACTCGCGCATGGTGACATCAATGTCGGATTGATGTGCCGCACGCCGCTGCTGAATTTGCTCGTAAGCCACCTTGGCTGCGGCTTTGAGCGTGTCCGGGCGCAGGTTGCTGACGGTCGTTTTACCAACGGCGCGAGTGATTTCATCGGCAAAGTCCGTCGCGTTCGACCAGCGATCATCCGGCTTCTTCGCCATCGCCTTGGCAATGGCTTCATCGAGCAATTCCGGCAGTTCAGGTTTGATACGGCGGATGCTCGGTACCGGGTCATTGATGTGCTTCATGACGATGGCGAGGGGTGTTTCGGCGCTGTAGGGCATTTCGCCGGCGATCATCTGGTAGACCATGACGCCGAGCGAATAAATATCGGCACGCTGGTCAATATTATCCATGCCCATGCCCTGTTCGGGCGCCATATAGCCGGGCGTACCGACGGCAAAGCCAGTCTGCGTTAAGCCTTCACTGGTCGAGGCAGCAAGACGGGCAATGCCGAAGTCCATCAGGAAAGCATTGCCATCCTGATCGATCATGATATTCGAGGGCTTGATATCGCGGTGAATGACGCCCTGACGATGCGCGTAATCCAGCGCGGAGGCGATCTGGCGCATGAGGTAGCTGGTATCCACCAGCGGCAGAGAGCCTTGATCGCTCACATCTTTGAGCGTACCGCCTTCGAGGTAGCGCATGACGATATACGGCGGTTCATGAACGCCGTCATAATCGTAAACAGGCAGCAGATGAGGATGTTCGAGTCGGGCGATCAGGCGGGCTTCGCGCTGAAACCTTTCCAGAGCGCGTGTGTCTGAGGCAATGGCGCGGTGAATGACCTTGACGGCAACGAAGCGCCCGATGCTCGGCTGATAGGCGCGAAAAACCGTCGCCATACCACCCTTACCAATTTCCTCGATTATCTCATAGGGTCCGAGTCGAGTTCCTATCATCATTGGAGAGAATGTTCTTTATTGGTCGGCGAAACACATGAACTGTGCATTTGGGAATTGTATCACAGGCGATCCTACGCCGCTATAAAGTGAAAGGATTTTGCTTTGCACAGGCGCATGGTGTGTTAATGCTCGAAATCCTGTGTGTAAAAAACCTGCAAAAAACGGTTGATTTTCCGTTTGAATAGCGGCGGGGTCTCTTGACACAAAGGGTAAATTTCTATACTTTTAGAGTACGTTAAAAACCTGTAATGTCAGCACACGAAGGCGGAAGTTTCAGTGAAACAGGCGGTAAACGGTTACGTGAGTGATCGTGTGTTCAAGCTCAATGTTGGGTTTCTGCTTGCAACCGGCGCCGGACACAGCCATGAGACTGCCTTTGATGTGCCGCGTGTTCGGCTCGATGACGATGTAGACCTGGACTATGTTCGCGGGGAACTCGTCCTGAGCCGCACCAAGGAGGGCATACTGGTACAGGGGACACTCCATCTGGGGGTGGAAGATGAGTGCTACCGCTGTCTGCGCCCTGTTCATCGGGATATGGAGATTGATATTGAGGAACTGTTCGCCTATCCCCATCCCAATGGCGCGGAATACATCATCGGTGAGGATGCGATCCTTGACCTTACGCCGTTACTACGCGCAGAAGCAATCATTGCCGATACACATGGCATATTGTGTCAGCCGGACTGCAAGGGTTTGTGCGCGACGTGTGGCGCAAATCTGAATGAGGGCGACTGCGAGTGCGAGCCGGAGATTGATCCGCGTTTCGCCAAACTCAAAGCGCTGCTCAACCCGTAAGACGAACAAATTTTACTTCAATGGTATAGCGCGTGAATCGCACAGTAGCGTAGGTGGTGAACCTTGAGCGACTACGAGCAGACTTTTGATTCTTCTTTTTCGTTGTTCTCGCCCGCTGAAACGGTGGATGATGATCCATTTGATGATTCTCCGGATGCGGAACTGGAAAATGACTTTAGCAGCGAGATTGACGATGCTGAATTCAACCCTGAACGCATGGATGACTGGGACGATGATGCGGATTTCGACCTCAACGACGGCTTGAACGAGCGTGATTACAGCGAGATTGCGAGTGACACCGTTGGCTTGTATCTCAAGGAAATGGCGCGGGTGCCGCTGCTCACGACAGAGGAGGAAATCATCCTTGCGATGAAACTTGAGGCAGGGAATGAAGCCGCCCGCAAGCTGCGCCAGAACTCGAACAGCCCTCGCGCTGCCGAGTGGCAGATACTCATTCAGGAAGGGTGCGCCGCCCGTGAACATCTGATCAAGGCGAATACGCGGCTGGTTGTTTCGATTGCCAAAAAATATATGTGCCGCGGAGTGCCATTTCTCGATTTGATACAGGAAGGCAATCTCGGCTTGATGAAATCCGTCGAAAAGTTTGATTACCGGCGCGGCTTCCGCTTTAGCACGTATGCGACGTGGTGGATTCGCCAGACAATCACCCGCGCTATCGCCGATCAGGGGCGGACGATTCGTGTCCCCGTTCATATGAGTGATCGGATTCGCCGCCTGTACAAAGCTGCCCGTAAGCTGGAGCAGGAGAATGGGCGCAAGCCGACGCCCGAAGAAATCGCCGTTGAACTCAACGTAGACCCCCGTAAAGTACGCTGGATGCTGCGCGTGTCGTGGCAACCGCTGAGTCTGGAGCGTCCGGTGGGAGATGACGAGGACAGCGAATTCGGGCAGTTCATCGAAAGCGACACCACCCCGAACCCCGCCCAAAGCGCGTATGACAAGATTCTGCATGAACGAATCGAAGCGCTCCTCGATACCCTGACGCCGCGTGAGGCGCGAATTCTGCGCCTGCGTTTTGGCTTGCTCAATGGGCGCAGCCACACGCTCGAAGAAGTCGGGCAGAAATTTGGCTTGACCCGTGAGCGCATCCGCCAGATTGAGGGGCGGGCGCTGCGCCGCCTGCGCCACCCGCGCCGCAGCCGCCAACTGCGCGATTATCTGAGCTAAAGCCTACAAAAAGATTAAACCGCCAAGACGCCAAGTACGCCAAGAAACCGTTATAATGCGCTTGGCGATCCTGGCGTCTTGGCGGTTCAAATGTATTTACGTTCCCTCACAATTATTTTCGGCTTCACTCTATGGATG
>Ga0224722_1000601_pt1 | contig 20820 bp, 5 predicted proteins | sample Balambano_FR1_Me_FD_161646 | JGI IMG/M metagenome (GOLD analysis project Ga0224722, IMG submission 161646) | Freshwater sediment microbial communities from Lake Towuti, South Sulawesi, Indonesia - Balambano_FR1_MetaG | ecosystem: Environmental > Aquatic > Freshwater > Lake > Sediment | place... | reverse complement strand
GGAAATAGGCTGGACAAATGCCGACAAATTGTGCCGTTGAATACCTTCGTTCAAAATAAGAATGGGTTTGAGCCAGTCGGTATTCTCGGCGGTAACGGCAGTGTGCGCCGTTTCAAAACATTCTTTCATCAATATACTGCCGGGTGGGCATTTCATTACATTGCCCACCACTGAAAGCACATCGTGACTCCAGAAAACGTAAGGCGTAACAAAATCAAGCGGGCGCAGGCAGGTTACATCCATATCCGTCCACCAGCCGCCATATTCATACAGCAGCTTATACCGAAACACATCGGAAAAACCTGCCAGGCTTCCTTTGCCGTGCCCAAACTGATTACCGGCGTGGTAGCGAAAGATATGTTGCCGGGGAACGAGGGTGTTGGCATCTTGTAACAAAGTACCTACGGGAGGGTCTGTTTCCAAATCCTCATACAACCACAGCCAGAACGTGTGTCCACAGGCAAGAAAAGACCGGATGGTCAGTAATTCCAGATTACTCAATGCCTTTCCAATCCAAAGTCCATGCACTATTTGATTCTCTGCCAACATTCACCCCAATTTTAAGGATTGCCGCGTACTGATTTGAAAAATCATCCAACAAAAAAAGGCAATATAATTGATCTTCAAATCAATCCAACAAAAAAAATAAAAATTAACGCTCTTTCAATATTTCCATGCAGTTTGTTAGGAAGGTTGCAGTAGCGCAAAACCCACCAGAATATGGAGTTATAGTGTGTTTGTACGCGCTGCGACTTTTCTGAAAAGAGTAGAAAAAAATATTTTCTGCCAAACGCGAGTATGAAACTTTTAATATTTGTGTTTATATTTGCCAGCGTCTGGAAGAGGGAGTTACAAACGGCAATCATTCAATCTTTTTGGCTACACATTAGGCTTGGTTTCATCTTCTGTTACAATCGCATTATTCTCCCTCCGAGCATTTGAAAAGGCATTATTATACCGATTAAAACTTTGAAAATCAATAAGTTCGTTCAGTTTTTGCTAAGCTGATCTAATAATTATTTTGCATTTTTTTTTAAGACGATACTACTAACTAATCATAATTCTCATGAAAAACTGTTTTCAACCCAATTTCCGAATTGGGGTGATTCTGGCATTGTTGCTACACAGCGTCCTGTTTTTGCAATCTCAAACGCTCACCTCGACCGATAATACAAATGACGCTTATATTGACGTAAGCTGGCAGTTACCGTCCAGTTGTTTTAATGCCGGTGGCGGACAGCCGCACCCGCAGGGGGTTTATCTGGAACTGAAGGCAAACGGGGTAGTTATGTACACCGAAACCATCAAACAGATCGTACCCGCTGCCGTTACCAACAGTTTTAGGCATTTTGTTGGTCCTGCCAAGAATATAAATTATAGTCTGACTTTATACGTTGTGGGTCCGGGTACTGTGATTGTACCTTGCTCCAACCTGAGTGATGCGGGCAGCACCCTGCCGTTTCAGCCGCCGGTGCTGGTTGCCGCCAGTGATGCGTTGCACCCCGACAAAGTGCTGCTGTCGTGGCAAAACAAATCGAACCTGAGTTCTAATTTTCAAATCGTGCGCAAAAATGGTACCCGGGAGCGCGTCGTCGCTACCCTGCTCGGCACGACGACGATAGACACGGTGCTGACGTTTGAAGATGTGTTTAGATTCAATGACACGACCAGCTTGGTGAATGGTGAAACCTACACCTACTGTGTGCGCACGTACAGCGACCTAACCAAGACAACTTACACCGAAACCACCATACCTAACCTTTGCGATGCGGGCAGCACCTTTGACATTGGTTTATCGGCGAGTGATTTTGCTTTTCCGAACCGAGTAGTTTTGAACTGGAATAACGTGGCTGCTTTTGCCGATCAACTCACTATTCTTCGCAATGGTACAGTGATTGCCACTTTGAACCCAACGGCTGTAACTTACACGGACACCGACCCCATCTACGGTGACACCAGTGCCTACGAGGTGGTGATTGTAAAAGAGGGCGTGTCGCTGGTAAGCAAAGTGGATGCAGGGGGGGTGAATCCCATCGGCGTGCTGGCGGGTTTTGTGCGTACTGCGGAGGGTCAAGGCATCGCAGGTGTGACGGTGGCGTACACGACCAGCATTTTTGGCGTGACGTATGCTGATTCTGCAGTGACGAACTACACAGGTGCTTACGAATTTAAAGATTTATTTTTTGGAACGAATGCCACGTTTGTCCTAAAGGCTTTTTCTAACAATTTTAAAACTGCGCCCGATTCGCTCAGCATCCTTTTAAACAATAGCAATCCCCAAGTTCAAAACGCAAACTTCACCTCTACCCAAATTTTTCCAATCGGCTCAGATAAGATTGAAATCACCGGCTTCGCTGCCACGCCCGGTAACGACTTTTTAACACTGAATTGGACTTACACCGCTCCTCCTGATACCACGTTTTTTCAGGTGTATCGCGAGGGGCACCTTATCGGCATTACAGATGATGTCGGCGGAAATGCGCAGCAACTGACCGACCGAACGGGCAAACCCAACTTTTTTTACAAATATGAAATTCGTGCCTACACCTTCACAAATGATTCTGTCAGCACGACTGCCATTCAAGATACTTTTCAATTTCCGGCAGTAACTGCCCCCACCAACGTCACAGCGACTGATAATTTTGATGCCAACAGCATGGGCGTACTCACAGTGACCTGGCAGCACCAATCGGATAATTTTGACGGCTTCCGCATTTATCGCGACAGCATTTTCTTGGCGGAGTTGAAAGATACTTCGAGCCGTAATTTCACCGATTACACCGGCAAGCCCGGCGCGACTTACACTTATGCGGTGACGGCTTTCCGACTGCTGGATACCGCGCAGTATGAATCGGAGCAAGTGGGTGGCAGCCCGACAGCGTTTCCCGATTTCAGTGAGCCGACCAATGTGACTGCCACGCCGCTGCCCAATGAAAACGCCGTGCGCGTCACTTGGAACGTGCCCTCGGCGCAATTAAACCAAGATAACTTTACGGGTTTTAAAATTTTGCGCAATGGCGTGGAAATCGGTGAAATTATAAAAGGTGCGCCATTTGAATTTAAAGATTTGCAAGGCATTCCCAATGCAAATTATACTTATACGGTACAAATTTTTGTCGAACAGCTGGACACCGTGTTCACAAGTGCAGGTGCGGCGGCGGCAGCAGTGAATTTTCCGGCGATTGATCCGAACCTTGGATTTACTCTCAACGTCATTTCTAATCCGGGCAGAATACGAATTAGTTGGGGTAGCGATTATACAAATACCCATCAAAATTTTGACGGATTCATCATATTAGCAGGCAACACAGAGGTAGATACCTTGCCCGTGGGCGCATTGGCTTATGATTATTATTACACTTATACAACTATAGTGACGGTTTATGAAGTGCGTCCCTATCGCAATATCAACGGCGTGATTTACGGGGCGAATACTACTAACGTGGGCGTCGGTCCTCCGATAGCCGCTAACGCTTTAGAGGCACCTACCAACTTTAAGGCTTCTAAAAAATATCCGATGCACGTCGCTTTGAGTTGGGAATATCCACTGTATAAATTGTCAGAATTTGTTCTGTTCAGAGATGGGGTCGTTTTGGATACCTTGCCGACTACGGTACGCAATTATTACGACAACACGGCACAGATCGGCACCACCTACGAATATTACATCCAAGCCATTTATAATAATCAAGTTTCCAATCGGATCGGAGCTTCCGGTGTTCGTCGCAACTTGGCGATTGTGCAAGGGCAAGTCTTGTCGCAGGAAAACGGTCGCGGAGTGAACAGTCTGGAAGTGCGTTTGCTGCGTGGTACTACAGTGGTAGATCGCACGTTTACGAATGCCGCCGGTTTTTACATTTTTGAAAATGTACCGGTCGTAACGCCGCTTTCCGTACAGGTGCAAACCGCCGGGCGCAGCAACGCCATCGCCGTCACGACTAAAAACATCACACCTGCTCCCTTAATCAATCAGATCGCCACCGTTAATTTTGACGACGCATTCACACTTCCACAATATCCGCCTCGCCCACAGCGCGACTCGGTCGCCCAGATCATCGCTGCCAAAGTGCAATCTTTAAAAAATAAGCAAGCCGTGGCGTTTAGCTGGGCAACTTCCGAAGGCATAAAAGAAGATTTTAATACATATCGTAGTTTTACCAAACTGACTGCTACGCTTACCCCGCAATTCGTGCAAGATAGCGGCGGCGCGGGCGGTATTCAATATACCTATCCGGTGGCAGCACTTGGCACGCTCAACGGCGAACTAACGGAAAGTACGGCAGGCGTAGATTCTATCTTTTTTCCGATTTTTGCATCGGTAGAACAACTCTCCGCTACCTCTGCTTACAACGGCAACGACAACACGGTCGTACTCAACTGGAGTCATTGCACGGGCGAGGTGAGTTTCTATCAAATCGAACGCAATGATCAAGTACTCGGCTTAGTGAAATCCGACGAACTCCTCACTTGGGAAGACACAACCGGAAAGCCCAACCAGCGATACACCTACACGGTGCGTGCCGTCCTTCAAAAAGGCAGTCAACTCACCTATTCCGAGCCGGTGTCCGTCACCATTAATTACCCCAACGTGGCTGCGCCGGAATTTACCGCCACCCCTGTACCCGACAGCAACGCCGTGCGCGTGGCTTGGTCGTACAACGGCAACAACGTCAACGGTTTCCGTGTGCTGCGCCGGGGCGAACTCATAGCCAGCCTGCCTGCGGATGCCCGCATTTTTTGGGACATCACCGGCTTGCCCGACACCTCGTATCAATACACCGTAGAAGCCGTGTTGGAGCGCGAGGGCATGACCTTCTTCTCGGAAACTGTGCCGAATACCGTAGTATTTCCGAAAATTAGAACTGTATTGAACTTGGCAGCTGTAAGTAATAGCAGTTTAGGCAATGCGACCGTCTCTTTTCAATATTTTGCAAGAGGCGTAGATAAATTTGAAATTCGGTACAACGTCGGTACACAAACTCAAATTGTAGAAATACCGGTAAGTGATCTGCAAAATAACGAAATTCGTTTTATTGACAATCGCTCCATACCAGGCACTACGCCTACTTACACGGTCAGAGCCATCGCTACTCGGAATAACATCACCTACAATTCTACGCCTACTTCCGTCACCCTCACCGGCGGCTACCCTGACCCACCCGCAGCCACTGCTTTCAGTGCCAGCGACGGGCTATTCGAAAATCAGGTACAAACCACCTGGACACTGCCGTTTGAAGCCAATGTGGATGGTTTTGTGGTGATTCGGTACAAAGGACAGCAGTTTTACTCGGATGGGACGATTATTACCAACACGACAGTGGCGAATAATATTCTTTCTTTTTCCTCTATTGCTGATACCTTCCTCGTTGCGCCGGGGAAACGTTCGATTGCCGAAGTGTTTAACGCAATCGGTGATAACGCCAATGCTCGCTATACCTACATGGTAGCGGCTTACCGGCAGGTGAACAATGCCTTTTATTATTCTCGTGGGATTGCGGATAATGGATATCCCGGCATTGCCAGAAAAACGTACAATACGCTTGCCTTGGCTGATCCTATACCGCCGAACAGTGCTTTTGGTTACTCTGTTGCTATGTATAACAACCGAGCAGTAGTCGGAGCACCAAACGTTCCGTTCTCGGGGTATGCTTATATGTATCTAAAAAATACAACAACCGGATCATGGGGCTCAGAACTTGCTTCGTATGGGAGAAATCTGGTGAACAGTCCTGCATTGAAAGAAGCGGGGTATGCCGTGGATATTCACGAAAACTTCACAGCAATTGGTGCTCCAACTTCTTCCAGTAACACTACAACTACACCAAATGAGGGTTTAATTGCTATTTTAACCGGTGAATTTACTGGAAACTATAATATTGTAGGAGAATTATATGGGACTTATGACAACGAACGTTCCGGTACGAAAGTGGCAGTTTTTGGTGATTATGCCTATTCCGCTCGTAAAAGGGAATTTGTAAGCTACAGGTACGATGGCTCAAGTTTTGTATGGTTAGCTGATCATGGTCCTACAGTAGGTATATTACCCTATGTTTCTTTGGATGCATCCGACCAGTTCATTGCAGCGGGGGTTGCATTTGAAAGTAGTCCTTACACCTTGGATGGACACTTGGAAATATTTAAACGGGAAGGAACCAACATTACACGTGAGCAAATTATAGAAGGAAAGTCAGGAGAAAACTTAGGTATATCCGTTGCTATTTCCGGTGATTACATGGCAGTAGGTGCTGACCAAAACTATGTAGGCAGTGGAGCAGTGTATATCTACAAGTTAAACGGTAGTGGCACTTGGGAAAGAATCCAGCGGATTAACCAGCCCTATTTTCCAGACAATTCTAATATAGATAGATTTGGCTGGTCAGTTGCTTTAAATGGTGATTATCTGGTAGTTGGCGCGAAGGGCAAAAATCGTGCGCATTTTTATAAACGCAACGGCAACTCTTTTGAATTGATTGAAAGTTTTTCCCCAACAGGTGGTGGCGGCGGTGCTTTTGGTGAGGATGTAGCCGTCAGCGATGAGGGTATCCTCGTGGGCGCACCTTACTATACTTCTACCGGTGCGGTCTTCTTTTATGATATTGACTTGTTACAACTCTGGCACGAAAAACTCTCCAACGTACAAGCCACCGACGGCACGCTGCCCAATCAAACCCGTGTGAGTTGGGAATTCAGTGGTAATCGCTCCTATATCAACGGTTTCAATATTTATCGGGATAATGAAAAAATCGGCTCGGTGGCTGCCACACAGTCTTTCTTTTTTGATACGGAAGGCATACCGGGCAAGGAGTACGTTTATACTGTGAAAGTGGTGACAAATCAAGACCGCGAATCCATCGGCAAAGCCGACAAAGGCTTCCGACCGGGGGAGGGTTCTATTGAAGCCGTGGTACAGACCCTCTTGGGTTCTTCACCGGTGCCGGGGGTAGAGATCACCGCCGAAGGCATTGCCGATGGCGAAAAGTACGTGTACAAAGGCTTGACGAATGGCGACGGCAGCGTCACGTTTAACAATGTCATCATCGGCACCCGAGATACGATTACGTACACGGTGCGTGCAGTGTACGGCGACCACGAGTTTGTACAAAATACAGTAAAAGTAAAACTGACGAAAGACCTCAAAAACAACCGTGCTCTCTTTTTCGACAAAACGGCTTTTGTGGTGCAAGGGGTCGTACAATTGCAAAATGTACCCTGTGGCATTGACAGCGTGCGAGTACGCGCCATTTCCACCTTCCAAAATGCGTCGCAAAAAATCAAAGAAGCCTACACGGATGCTGCCGGCAAATACACTTTGGTAATAGAACCCAACGAAGCCGGTTTGCAATCCATCCGCATCGCGATTGACTCGGTGCATTACAAAACGCGGCAAGGTACCACTACACGCGATACGATTTTGCACCAGTTTAGACCCATTACCAACCCAGTCTTTACCACTTTTAACAACTTCCCAATTACACAGACCATTAACTTTTTGGATACACTCACCTACTCCGTGCGGCTGTTTGTAACGACGGTGTGCAATGCGCCGGCTTCCAACGGGCAATTCAACATAGAAGTGAGTACCAAAGACGGCTGCTACCAAAGGTCGTTCAGAACCGGCACCAACGGGCGGGTAGATGCCAAACTGCCGCCTTTGGACGGGCTCATCATCACGGTAAAAGATGCCACGCCGGTAAACATCACCAACCTGCTGGTGGTGGACTACCTGCGCTATCGCCCCAATACCTTGAATCTTTTTGCCCTGCATTTAGAAAATAGAACCAAACGATACAACGCACTCACATTGGATTCGCTCACCTTCCAGCGATTGGTGTATCACAAGCCACCGACTATCAGGCTATTGACCACGCTGGATCGCACCTTCTGCGGCTCCAACGATCTGGTGCCGGTGCTCACGCAAGGGCAGCCCTACACCTTCGACTTCAGCGCGACGGAATTGCATAATGGTGTAGATTGTCAAGTAAACGAAGGATACCTGATTATCAACAACTCCGCCGCTGCACAAAACCGCGACACCCTGCGCTACCTGCCGAATAGAGGAGTGTTTGAATCGCATGAGTTCATTGCCGGTGAGCCCAATCTGGTTGCGCCTTATCGCAAAGGTATCAGTGTGAAGTACTTTTCAGTAAACAATGACTTTTTAGGCGAGTTGATTCTACCGCTCATTGTAGAAGGTAGTGCCATTCTACCCGGAAACGACATCATTGTGGATTCACAAGATGAAGATGGGCAATTCAAACTGCCTTTGTACATCTTGCGCGACCCGCCGGGCGACGGCAGTTTTAGTTCGATTGCCGAAAATTCGACTTATCGAAAAACCTTCACGAGAGTAGAAAGTGGACGCGCTACTGCCGGTTTGGACTCCGATTTTACCTTTGCCACTCCTTTAGGGGGTGCTTACGTGAAGGGGCAGATAACTGCCGGTGGTGGCAGAACCGATAGAAATGGTTTTGATATTATAGCTACTACTGCTCAAACCATTTCCACTTCAACTGCGCCCAATTTTATCGGCACCGATGCGGATGTATTGGTGGGTGTAGGCGTAGCTTACCAATACGGACTGGGAGAAGAATTGATCTATGACCCCAACAATTGTAAAATGGTGTCCATCCGACAATTTACCTTTACACCCAATAATATTAAAACGGATTGGATTTATACCGTAGGCTTGCTCAAACAGTTTGTTAGAGAACTCCAAACGCAAAAAGACCGCGTACAAGCCGGTACAGAAATCATCAGCGAAGGGGGTAGAGCACTCACCCAAGCGGAAGCCATTGAACGTTTAGACACGCGCATCAGCAACTGGCAAAGCGTATTGAATTATCACGCCCGCACTTCGTTGCCGCACGCAATGTTTTGTTCAAAAAATCCTACTATTACATTGACAGATAATCTTAAAAGATTTTTAATAGCCAATGGCAGAAGCCCTCAGGTGGACAATATCAACAACAACAAGACCAAAAGAGAGGCGGATGCAAAAAGCGCGCGCGATGCTTTCTGTGGTCAAATCGGCACTTACGCCGGCGACGTCTTTACCCTGAACGACAATGTATTTTTTGATGAAAATCTGAAAAACGCCTATCGGCAGGCAGTTACCAAAGTATCTTATTATATAGATTCACTCACGTTTTCTTATGACGATGTAAAAGACAAAGTAAACAGCCTGACGCTTTCGGGTTCCTTTTTTCCGGAAATCGAAAACACGACTTTCTCCGCAGGTTCTAGCATTACCAAAACCGCCACCTCCACTACCAATACCTTAGATGTAATTGAGCAGCGGGGCTTTTTTGTATTGGATCAATCCATTGGAGCTGCCAGTCAGCTTAAATCAGGTACTACTACAGGTTTTGGAGTGGCAGTGGACGTTGGCTTAGTAGAATTAAAACAAAAATTAGGTGCCGTATTCAAAGCCTCCTACGAAGGCGGCAGCAACGAAGAAACTTTCGGCAGCAACACCATTACTTACAGCTACACCCTCACCGACAACGATCCGGGCGATCAGTTCAGCGTCACCGCCATCAAAGGGCAAAGCCCTGGGCATTCGCCGTACTTCCAGTTGTTTGGCGGGCGCAGCAGTTGCCCGCCGGAGCCGGGTACGATCTTGCGTGATCAGGTGGATCTGGCTTTGATTGATCTGAGTACGCAGGCTACTTTTGATGAGCAGACTTTGAATGATGTAAGTCCGAGCACTTCGGCAAAATTCAACCTGCAAGTCACCAACCGCAGTCCTTTCGGTGAAAATCGCGATATTTTTCTCTATCACGACGCTACCACCAACAGCGAGGGCACTGTACTCAACCTCTCCGGGCAGCGCATGGGTGGCAGTAACGAATCAGGTTTGACATTCAACTTTTTAAATCCAAACCAACCCTACATCCTGCCGCTCACCTTGGATCGGGCACCCAATAAGTTTCAATTTGAAAACATCCGCATCATTGCTCGACCCGCCTGTGCCGATGGCAACACCTTGCGCGACTCGCTCGGCAGGCTCATGCGCGATACGGTGACTATTTCTGCTTTCTTTCAGCAGCCATGTAGCCCTATTACGATTGCTTCGCCAGGTGACAACTGGGTCGTGCGCCGCCGTAATCCCTTTATTGCGCAAAGCCGAGAAACGTTGACAATAGAAATTCGAGATTATCAACCGACCAATCCGCTGTTGGAAGAAATTTACCTTGAAGTGCGCCGTTTGGGCGATGGCTCCGGTTGGCGCAGACTGCCGACCCGCGAGTTGCAACCGCCATATGTGGTACTGCGCGATTCGTTGGTGCGATTCAACCAACAAAATTTTGCGCCGGGCGACGTGCCGAAATTCTTCTTTGTGTGGGATTTGACGGAGTTGTACGATAAATATCCTGACGGCGATTATGAAATCCGTGCGGTGTCTTTCTGTGGGGCAAGCGGTGTGGTGACCTCCAACCGCGTGCGCGGCAAAATCAGCCGCCGAACCTCCGACATCTTCGCCCTCACCGAACCCTCGGATGGGGTATGGCAGCGCGGCGACGAAATCAGCATTCGGGTCAATAAAGAATTGGATTGTGCTTTTGTCAATCAAATGCGCTTTTATGTGCTGGATACAAGTACCGGCGACACGGTGCAAGGCACGGTCGGTTGTTTTTATGACGATAACAAACTGGTCTTCCGTCCAACTGACATGTCTTTATATGATGATAAAATCTTAGAAGCCGTAGCCTTCGGCTTGCGCGACGAAACGGGCGATATTTTTCCCGATACCTTCCGGTGGTCGTTCAAAGTCATTCAACGCGATATTTTTGTCACCAACGACACGATTTCCGTGCGCTTGTATCGCGGCAGTCGAGATACCTTGAGTACCAATGTGTTTGCCAATCAGAATGTAGGCAATCTCAATTTCAACGTAGAAGAAAATCAAGGTTGGCTCACGGTGAATCCGACGAATCCGGTCACGACCAATGCCGTTTTGGGTACCCGCCTCAACTTCATCGTCAACGCTGCCAATTTGCCACTCGGCGATACCTCGGCGACGGTGATCATACGTTCTTTGGAAGCCGGCGGCGGTACCGATACCATTCTCATTTTGGTAGAAGTAGTGCCTACTCCGCCAGACTGGAAAGTAGATCCGACGAAGTTTTCTGACCTGCTGCCCATGACCGTTATTTCCAACTGGAAATACAACAACGTGCCGGGCTTATCGCGCGATACGCTGGACTTGATTAGTGCCTGGGTGGGCAACGAAATCCGGGGCGTGACACCGATTGTGGATGCCGGAGGCAATTTCTTTGCAGCTTACCTGGCGGTGTATGGCAACAGCCCCGCCGATGTGGGTAAACGGGTAGAATTCCGTATCTGGGATGCCAGCACCGGCACGGAGTACGATGCTACACCGGTAATTGACACCCTTAATAATGTAAGAGATACCATCAAATATTTGTCGGGTAGTACGATTGGCAATACGCAAGCTCCGAAAATTATGGTAGTAGATCCGGCGACCGACCGCGCTCGTTATATCCCGCTGAATGCCAACGGCTGGACGTGGTTCTCGCTCAACTCGCAGGAACGCGACCGCAGTGTGAACCGAGTGCTGCGCGAATTGCAAAACGGACAAAGCGGCGACATCATCCGCACGCGCCAGAAAGCGGCTTCCTTCGTGCCGGGTACGGGCTGGGTGGTCAGCGGCGGCTTGGATTCGCTCAATGTCATAGACGGCTACGCCATTTACCGCAATGGTCCTGCCGACAGCATCCGCGTCACCGGTCGGAATGCCCGCTATCCGGTGATTCCGTTGGATCAGGGCTGGAATTTTGTGGGCTACCCCCGCCAGGATGTGCGCGGCATTAACGATATTTTAGACTTGTTGACACCTACGAATTTAGACCAGGTGTTCACTTCGCGTTCGGTGTTGGATAGCAATCAGGCAGCGATTTCGCAGTACGTGGCAAGTTCTACCAGTTGGATTCCAAGCAATTTTAATTTCAAACCGAATCGCGCTTACCAAATTTTTGTGGGAACGCCCACCGTATGGCTCTTGGAAGGCAGCGTAGTGAATCCTTTGCAACCGGATCAGAAAAAACCGGCTGAGAAAAAATTGAACAACAGTGACCCGGCACTGCCGAACACCTGGGAAGTCAATCCGGCGGATTTTGCCAATTCAATGGTCGTCATTGCCGATCTGGCGTTTGACAAACAATTGTCGAAAGACACGCAGGACAAAGTAGGCGCATTTGTCAACGGCGAGTGCCGTGGCGTGGCGAATTTGCAATACATCCCCGAGTTGAATAAACACGTGGCAACGCTCTTCGTCTATGCCAATCGCGGCGGGGAGCAGGTCGAGTTCCGCCTGTTTGATGCCGGTGTCAATCAGGTGTATCGCCATACCGAAAAGCTGGCATTTGCCAACAACAAAGTCATCGGTAATGTGGTGCAGCCCTACCATTTTGTGAATCTGTCGCTGCCGCAGGGTACGCTCACGGCGAGTGAAGTGCTTTGTGCCGCCGATAGCAGTGCCACCGTGCGCGTGAGCAGTATTGAGGGCGGTGTGCCGCCTTATCGGGTGCGCTGGCAGGATGGCTCCGAAGCGTTGGAAAGAACCAATTTGTCTGCCGGAATGTATCGGATTCAAATCACCGACCAACTCGGACAAATTTCTACCGACAGTATCGAAGTGGTAAATGTACAACGCCCGATTCCCGTGCCAACCGTACTGGTCAATGGTGATCAGGCAATTTGTCGCAACACCGATATCTGGCTGGAAGCCGGTTTGGATTCTCTGACGGGCAAGTATCGCTGGTACAATGCCGCTGGTCAGTTCCTGTCGGAAAGCACCCTGTTTACCATTCCGACTATCCAACGCGATACCACCCTTTTTGTACAAGCCAACGTCAAAGGCTGCATTTCACCCCGCCGGGAAGTTTCATTAAAAGTGCAGGCACCGCAAGCCGATTTCCAAGTGTTGCCGGGTGAGAGAGTTGCTGTGGGTGATACCATTTATTTGCAACCGAGAGCAGCAGTCAATGCGGCATTTGCCTACGAATGGAGGGTGGGGGATGATTTCCGCAGCCGTTCGCCGGAGCCGTTCCACGTATTGACCACGCCGGGCTTGTACCACGTTGCACTTAAAGTGACCGATGCCGAAGGTTGTGTTACAACGGTTGCCCGCAACAATTATTTGCAGGTCAACCTGGCTACCGGGGTAGAAAATCTGCCGGTGCAAGTGCTGACGCTGCTTGCTGCGCCGAACCCCTTTGTGCGCCAGCTTCGTGCCACGGTAGAAGCCACAGCGGGCGGCAATTATTTGTTCAAATTGCAGGACATCGGCGGGCGCACCGTTTGGCAACAAACCCACGCCCTGTTGCCCGGCAAAAACGAAACCCTGCTGGATGTACGCGCCAGCGGGCTGCCGGAAGGTGCCTACATTTTAGAAGTGAGTGATCCGGCGGGTCAGCGTGCCGTGGTGAAATTGATTAAACGGGCAACGCCTTAAAATGCAGATTTTTGATTTACAAATTACGATTTTACAAATCATAACCATGAATATTCTAAAAATTTGCAGCATACTATTCTTCGTCGTCTGGGGAGCGGTGACCGCGTTAGGGCAAGCCAATCCGCAAGATACGAGTACCTGGAAAGTGAATCCGGCGGAGTACGATGACAACATGATCGTCACTGGTCTGGTCAAAATCAACGGTGTGGAGTCCAGGGATTCCAATGACATCGTGGCGGCTTTCGTCGGCTCGGAGTGTCGGGGAGTGGCGCGTCCGGTGTATTTGCCCGCACTGGATAGTTTCATCGTCACTTTATTTGTCTATTCTGACAATGCGGCGGCGGAAACCGTACAATTCTATCTTTTTAGCGGTAAAACCAATCAGGTACTGCCTATTCAGGAGACTTTGGTTTTTGACAACAGTGTACCCGTCGGCAGCCCCGATACGCCGTTTATTTTCAACGCGATTGGCATTAGAATTACTTTTAATAAAGGAGATGTATTGTGCGCAGCCGACAACCAGGGTTTTGCAGCAGCGAAAGTCACCGGCGGCACCCCGCCTTACCGCTACGCCTGGAGCAATGGCAGCACGCGGGATTCGATCAGCGGTTTGACGGCGGGTTGGTATTATCTTACCGTGACCGATAGTAGAAATTTTGCGAAAGGAGACAGTGTACAAATTCTGAACTTAAATCGTCCAATTCAAAAACCCATTCTACTCGCCGCGCCCGATACGGTCGTGTGCGAAGGAACCGATGTGTATTTTTTTGCCTATAGTTTGGAAACCGAAAAACCGAAATACTATTGGTACGATGTATTGAACCGCCCGCTGGACACGAGCGAGACGTACATTCTACGCAATATTCAGGCAAATTTCCTGGTGTATGCCCAAACTGAAGTACGCAATTGCCGCTCCGAACGCAGCAGCCTCGCCATCCGTGTCCTGCCTGCACCCGATGCCCGCATTCGCGCCGTAAAAACCAGCGGCTTTATCAACGAAGAATTTGTTTTTACGGTGGTTGGCACCACGCCGGGAGCTACGTATAGCTGGCTGCTCGACGGTACACGCAAAACCGGTACGCGCATCACGCATCAATTTGCCAACGCCGGGGTGTATGAAGTGCAACTCACTGCTACGAGTGCCGCCGGTTGTAAAAACGAAACCTCCATTTTTGTTACGATTACCGCACTCGACCCACCCGGCGGAGGCAACGACACGACCCGGCAACAACTGGTGCTGGCGTTCAACGTCAACGATGTATTGTGTCAGGGCGACCCTTCGGGGAGTGCAGGCGTATTGGTATTTAACGGTACCCCGCCCTTCCGGTATAGCTGGAGCAATGGTTCTACGGCACCCACCATTCGCGGTGTACCGGCGGGCACCTACCGTGTGACCGTGACGGATGCCGACGGGCGCAGTGCCAACGGGGTGGTTTCTATTTCCAGCCTGCTTACCCGCGTGGATCCGCCGCAAGTGATTGTAAATTCGGGTCAGCCCATTTGCGAAGGCGATCAGGTGTTGCTGGTAACGGTGGATGCCTACGACGCGGCGGAATATTACTGGTACGATGCGCCGTTTGGCGGCAATTTGGTTTTTCAGGGCGATCAGGTGTTGCTGCGCAATGTACGCGACAACCGGACGCTTTTTGTGGAAACCCGACTGCGCGGCGGCTGTATTTCGGCCTTACGAACACGGGTGCTGGTGCCGGTAAGCCAGATAGATGCGAATTTTACGACCTCGGCAACTGTGGCTCCCCGCAATTTCCCGATTGATTTTAAAGCCAATACCATTGAACGACCTCTTACGTACCATTGGAATTTTGGCGACGGCGATACCCTCACCGGACCGGAGGTGCGCCACGCTTTTGCCGATGCAGGGATTTATGAGGTGAGTCTGACCGTGAAATTTCCGGGCAGTTGTGAAGAAACCGTTCGTAAATTCATCCGTATTACCCAGGAAGACGAGCGTTTCCGTGCGGTGATGAACGTGACCAATGTACCCTGTGCCCCTGACCGCACCGGGCGTATTGCCGTGCAATTGTTCAACGGCACGGCACCTTTCACCTATCGTTGGAGCAACGGCTCCACCCACAGTACCCTCGACAGTTTGCCCACCGGCACCTACCGTGTCACCATCACCGATGCAGGTAATAATTCGATTGTAGAGGAAGTCAGGGTAGAATCCAATAATCCGGCGATTAATATTCCAACCATTACCGTGAATGGTGGTAGTAGAACGTGTATTGGCAGTGACGTGATTGCGGCGGCACTGACCAACGTGAGCGATGCCGAATTTCGCTGGTACAATGCCGCAACCGACGGCAATTTGATTTACAACGGACCTTCGTTACAATTACAGAATATCCAACAATCGAGGGTACTTTTTGTAGAAGCATTTTACAATGGCTGTACCTCGCCGGGTAGGAGAGAGGTACTCATTCAGGCAGAAGGACCGGATGCACGATTTACCGCTTCCGCCACAACCATCAACGAAGGCATTCCACTCCAATTTGCGGTCACGGCACCCGCATTGGGCAATACCTACGATTGGAAATTTGGCGACGGTACGACGGCAAACACTCCGACCGTTTCCCACCTGTTTCAAACGCCTGGCATTTACGAAGTAACTTTGATTGTAACCAACAGCAATGGTTGTAGCCAAAGCCGCAGCCTGCTCCTCAACGTGATTCCGAGCCAGGAACTCGCCGCTACCTTCAACATCACGAACGTAGATTGTGCCGAAGCCCGCAACGGAGCCGTGACCGTCAATGTGTTCAACGGCAACGCACCTTACACCTTCAACTGGAACACCGGCGCGAGCGGCAACAGTCTCTCCGGTTTGGGCGCAGGGACTTACACGGTGACCATTACCGACAATCGCGGTACGACCCTGGTAAAAGAGGTGGAAATCAGCAGCGAAGTGGGTGTGATTGTGGCACCACAGGTGGTTATCAACGGAGATAGTGTGTTGTGTCCAAATGAATTTGTTAATATTTACGCGTTTTCTTCGCAGGTGGGTTCGCCGTCGTATTATTGGTTTGACGCAGCCCAGGGCGGCAATTTACTGGCGGTAAACAGTATTTATAGTTTTTACGGTCGGGATCTGACCACGCCTTTATTTGTAGAAGCCCGGATCGGCGAGTGCCGCTCACAGGTGCGTGTGCCGGTCAGGGTGACGAGTGAAAAACCAAATCTGGGTTTCACAGCTTCCGCAACGACGATTTTGGAAGGTGATTCAGTGAAATTTACCCCAGTGAGAATTGATTCTAACTTTACCTACCAATGGTTTTTTGATAATGGAACCACTTCCAATGCGGTTACGCCAACGGTAAAATTTCTGACAGCAGGTGTTTATGATGTGCGTTTGATTGTAACCAACAATGCCACCGGCTGCGCGGATTCTAAAATCGTGTCTGATTATATCAACGTGGTATCATCCACTGATCTGTCACTTGTGTTAAATGTAACCAATGTGAGTTGTTCGGGCGACCAAAACGGCGCGATTGCCGTAGAAGTGTTCAACGGCAGACAGCCGTATCGCTTCACCTGGAGCAACGGAGCAACCACGCCGCTCATTGCCAACCTCGCCACCGGCACTTACACCCTCACTTTTACCGATGCCAGTGGCGTGAGCCTTACGCGCAGTGTCCGGGTGAGTTCCGCTAATGTGAAACCTTCCAAACCCACTATTGCGGTCAACGGCGGCAACCCGATTTGCTACCGCAGCAATCTGACCCTGCTGGCAGCTTCTGGCGAGGCAGTGGATGCCTACAAATGGTACAATGCCAGCAACGAAGTAGTGTTTACGGGTGCTAATTTTGCGATCAACGGTATTAGTGCTTCGGCGACTTATACCCTGGAAAGTGTGGATAACGGCTGTGTGTCCGACCGGGCAAGTGTGACTTTGAATGTGCAAACGCCCAATCCGGCTTTCGCCGTCAATCCGGGTGAAATTGTAGAAGCAGGCGAACCCGTTACTTTCGTTCCGGCAATCAGTACTTATCCGACTTATAATTGGAATTTCGGCAACGGCAGTAATTCCAGCCAGGTGAGTCCGCAATTTATTTACAACAATCCCGGCGATTTCAAAGTGACGCTCACCGTAACCGATGCCAACAGTTGTACCAATTCCGACACCTTTGCTTTGAAAGTAACCCCTGAAAATGTACTCGGCGTGTTCTTCCGTGTGCAAAACCTCAACTGTGCCAACGACACCAGCGCGAGTATCACCGCTGTACCCGTGGACGGGGCAGCACCCTACACCTTCCGCTGGAGCAACGGGGCGACCACCGCCACCATTCGCGGCATTGCACCGGGTGTGTACAGCGTAACCATTACCGACGGAGCCGGTAAAACCGCCAACGGCAGCACGATTTTGAGCAGCAATGCCACACCTATCGCCGCACCGACGGTGGAAGTAAACGGCAACGCGCCGGTGTGTCTGGGTAGTACCGCGTTTTTAATGGGTGAGAGCGTGGGTTTCCCCGATGCAACCTTGCGCTGGTATCGCCGGGCGGGCGATTCTACGGCAGTGTCATCCGGTAGGGTGCTGGGAGTTGCCAACATCCGGGGCGACACGGTGGTCTATGTGGAAGCGTTTCAGGGCGGCTGCGTGTCGGCGCGCGTTGCCGTGCCGGTGCGGGTGCAGGTGCCGCCGGGCGATTTTACAGTCACACCCCGTCGGGATTTGACCGAAGGCGATCTGGTGCAATTCCGTTTGACGAACAACAATCCATTGTATCAATATTTCTGGGAATTTGGTGACGGCGGTTGGAGTGGCACCCCGCAGCCCTTCTATTTTTACAACGTGATGGGGGTATTTGACGTAAGTCTGGAAATTACCGACGAGGATGGTTGTACGAATCTGATTACCAAAAACGACTACATCACCGTGCGCCGGATGCCCGGCTTGACCGAAGAGGAAACCGAGGAGCGCGAAGGAAACACGTCGTTACAAATCAATGGTATTCAACTGGCGGCTTTCCCCAATCCGTTTACCACGAATCTGACGGCAGTTGTAAAAGTGGCAACACCGGGTAATTATCGCCTTACGCTGGTGGATTTGCTGGGTAGAACCCACTGGAATCAAACGCTCGTGTTGGATGCCAACGTGGTGCAATCGCTGGATTTGGGTACGCAACTGCCTGGTTTAGCTAACGGAATGTATTTTTTACGCATAGAAAATGACACAGTTCACACGATTTATAAATTATTTAAACAAAATCAATAAGCCATGCATCTCAAAAACATACTCGTAATCGGTTTGTTGGCAATCGTGTTCCTCAGCGCCTGCCGCAAGAAAAAAGATGAAGCAGGCAAACCCAACACCGACGGCAAAGCACCTTCCATCGAAATCAACGGCGATGTATTGTTGCGCGACACCTTTAAATTCAGCAATGCGTTTACCTACAATTTTACCTTCAACGTGAAAGACGACCAGGAGAAACGCGAGTTGACGATTTCCAAACTGGACGAAGCCCTGGTCATTTATAAAAACAACATCATCAACAACGGTGCGACCGACCTCTCCGGGGTGGTGCAGGGTAGCATCGGATTCCGACCGCTGCGCGCCGGTTTCTTCGCGTTTTCGCTTACCGTGAAAGACCCGCAGGGCTTGTCGGCGAGTGCGTTGGTGGAGTTGAACGCCCTCGCCAATCAGCTACCGGTAGCCAAACTAAATGCCCGCCAAACCAATCAAGATGCGCCGCTGCAAGTGAGCATTGACGCGGCTGCCAGCTTTGATGCCGATGCCCGCTGGGGCGGCAGGGTGACGCAGTACGAGTACCTGGTGGAAGGGTTTTACACCACCCAAACCACACGCAGCAAAATCGAATTCATCTATCCGAAACCGGGTAGCTACCGCATTGGGGTGCGGGTGCAGGACAACGACGGGGCGTGGTCGCCGATGGTGTATCAGCAAATTACGGTGAATTGAAGCCGGAAATCGGAAAGTCCTAGACTGATTAGAAGACTTTATTGTTTGAAAATAAAGCAGTAAACTGGAAGCGTCTTGCTATTACAATGGCAAGGCGCTTTTGCATTTTTCCGACCGCTAGCTTCTGACTTCTGGAATGTTTTATTAAAAAATTTGATATGAACATTTTTGTTAAGCAAACATGAAGTTTCGGTTAATAAATTTTTACCCGGTGGAATCAGGAAAAGAAAAGCGTTATTTTGGAAAGATAAACCATCATTCCCGCCCGGCGGACGAGACTTTCGTTGGCTGGCTTACCAAGAACCGTTTGTATGAGCAATACCCCTTTACCCTTCATTACTGTATTGTTAACTTTTTTTACACTCTGTATTAATTCGCAACTTTGCAGCCAGACTGCCACCTTGCGCGGCAAAGTCATGGATGCGGAAGCTGCCGAAACGCTGCTGGGTGCCACCGTTGCCGTATTACAAAATGACAGTTTGTTGAGCGGCACCACCACCGACCTGGACGGGCTGTACGAACTCCAACTGGAACCGGGTTCTTACCAACTGATAATTTCTTACGTAGCGTATGTGCCGGATACGATTGATATTTTGGCAGTTGCCGGTGCAGTGGTGTACAACGAAACTGTGTTGTACCAGGGCGGTACGCTGCTGGAAGAAGTGGTGGTGAGTGCCACGGCGGTGCAAACGACCGACCTGGCGATCAACCTGGCAAAACAAAATTCCATTAACACCATTGACGGCATTTCCATCAGTCAGATTCAGCGAACGGGTGACAATAACCTGGCAGGTGCCCTACAGCGCGTGACGGGCGTGTCGGTGGAAGGCGGCAGGTATGTAACCGTGCGGGGTTTGGGCGACCGATACAGCAAAACTCTGTTGAATGGCGGTGAAATTCCCGCACTCGACCCCGAACGCAACACCACCCAACTGGATATTTTTCCTTCGACGCTCATTGACAATGTCATTGTTTTTAAAAATTTTACCCCCGACCTGCCCGGCAGCTTTACCGGCGGCTTGGTGAATATTCACACCAAAAGCCACCCGGAAGATTTTCAAGTCAATTTTTCTACCCGCTTTTCGTACAATCCCACTGCCAATCTGCGCAATGACTTTCTGACTCATCAGGGCGGAAAAACGGATTATCTGGGCTTTGATGACGGCACGCGGGCTATTCCCGATTTGGTGAGCGAAATCGAAAAAGGCTACCGCCTGTCGGATACTGAAACCATCAACACCGTTCCCAGTGTGCGCGGCAGCACAACCGACAGTGTGCGGGCAGCCCTGGCAGACCAAGTAGCGCGGTCTTTTCCGCCGTTTTACACCATTCAAAATAAAACCTCTGGTATCAACCAAACCTATCAACTGTCTTTTGGCAATCAGCACAATCTGGGCAACCGACCCCT
>Ga0224722_1000600_pt1 | contig 20827 bp, 14 predicted proteins | sample Balambano_FR1_Me_FD_161646 | JGI IMG/M metagenome (GOLD analysis project Ga0224722, IMG submission 161646) | Freshwater sediment microbial communities from Lake Towuti, South Sulawesi, Indonesia - Balambano_FR1_MetaG | ecosystem: Environmental > Aquatic > Freshwater > Lake > Sediment | place... | reverse complement strand
CCACCATCACCTACTCCCCCCAGCCCACCCACAATTAATGAAATTCGAGTCAATTTTCCACCCGGAGACACAACTCAATCGTTTAGCGATCGCATTCGCCCCAAAGTGATTAATCGTTATGTTGTGTCCGCCGATGCGGGCAATGTGTTGTCCGCTCAGGCGTGGGGTGGAACAACGTTACGAGTATTCGATCCAGCCGGACAGGTTATCAGTGCGAATGGAGCCAGCTACTGGCAAACGATCGTGTCTTACGATAGTGGATACCGTCCGGGGGATTACCGGATTGATGTCTTGGGACCACGCGGAACAGACTACACACTGGAATTGGGTCGTGTTGATCAAGAAAGGAGCGCACGTTGAACGCACTGCTGATAGCCGGAACTGATACTGATGCCGGAAAAACAGTCTTGACAACCGCTTTGGCCGCCTACTGGCAGCGTTACTGTGAGCCATTGCGATTGGGACTGCTGAAACCATTGCAAACAGGAGTCGGTGACTGCGAATTGTATAGTCAGTTGTTTGGGTTGGCTCCAACCGAAGTGACACCTATTCGGTATCAAGCTCCCCTAGCCCCGCCCCTGGCCGCGATGCAAGAGGGGAAAGTCATTCCGTTAGATAAAGCATGGCAAGCATTTGAGCAATTACGGCAAAGTCGAGACTTTGTGCTGGTGGAGGGATTGGGTGGATTGGGTTCTCCGGTGACTCACGAAACAACTGTGGCTGACCTAGCCTGGGACTGGCGGATTCCGACAATTCTGGTCGTCCCGGTGAAGTTGGGCGCGATCGGGCAGGCCGTGGCTAACGTTGCCTTGGCCAGACAAACACGAGTTCATCTCAAAGGCATTGTGTTGAATTGTTTGCATCCTTATTCCGATCAGGAGATCGAAAACTGGGCACCCGCGGCCCTGATTCAATCCCTCACAGGCATTCCAGTTTTGGGCTTACTGCCGCATCTGAGCGATCGCATGAACTTGGAGATGCTGGCTCAAGCTGCTTCTAACCTGGAGCTAGAACGAATCTTGCCATTACCGTGTACCGGCAAGTTCCTCAAGGCATAAAGCGGTAAAGGTCGGAATTTTCAGCTGTGACAATGGCTCCGGTAAAGCGGGCAACGATTACCCACGCAAAAATGCAACACTAACATACATGGCAGCGGTGATTAGTTGCAACAGCATGACTGGCAGCCCGTAGTAAAGAAACGTATGGAAAGAAATGCGTTTGCCGTGTTGTTCAGCGATGCCTGCCGCCACGATATTTGAGGAAGCACCCACCAGCGTACCGTTGCCGCCCAACGTTGCCCCAAACATCATGGCGTAGAACAACGGCAACACCTCCACAGGAAGTTGCCCAGCGAAATTGGGGGCCAAAATTTCCGCCCCGACAAATCCGGCGTTGACGATGTATTCCTTCAACAAAGGCACCATCGCTACAACCAGGGGAATGTTGGGGACGACGCTGGAGAGGAAACCCACGGCAAACAGGAGAGCGATCGCCCCCAGGGCAACATTCTTCCCTAGAATGACTGCCAATAGACCAGATGCGCTACTGACCACGCCTGTTTTTTGCAAGCCACCAATCAGCACAAAAATGCTCATAAAAAAGATCAGCGTACTCCAATCCACATCCCGCAGGATGTTGTTGACCGTATCAATTTTGCTGTGGTGTGCCAGCATCAAACAAAGGGCCGCTCCCAGCAACGCAACTGCCGCCGGAGACACCGGGACGGGTAAACTTTCGCCAATCACAAAGAAAATTAACACCATCACCACGATCGCCGCCCCAATCAACAACATGCGGGGATGATTGATTTGGGGCCGGGGCAGATAGTCTAGATTTGTCAACTCTGTACGCCAGATTTTTTTGAATAACCAGGGCAATGTAACCAGCACCGTGACGATCGCGACCACCCCACCTAGGCTCAACTTTTGTAGATACTCCACAAAGCTCATATTGATGGAACTACCGACGATAAAGGTCGCCGGATCACCGACGATCGTCAGCAGTCCCGCACTATTGGCCACAAACACCATCAGAATCAGGAGCGGCACAAAATCCACTTGAATTTCCTGCGCCAATGGTGGAATCAAAGGAGCCAGCAACATCACCGTCGTGGCATTGGGCAATACCGCACAGATGGGAGTCGTAATCGCCACAATTCCTAACAGCAGTCGCTTGCCTTTACCCTTGGCCAGCAACACCATCTGAGTCGCCAGGTACTCAAATACCTTCGTTGGCTCAAAGGCGCGCACCATCACCATCACGCCAAAAAACAAACCCAGCGTTGCGTGACTTTGGGCAATGTAACTGATGGCCTCATCCAAAGTCAGAACTTGTAGAAATATGAGTAACAATGCTCCCAACATGGCAGCAATGGTGAGTTGCAACCACTCGGTCATGATTAGAAGAATCACACCAACAAAAATCGCAGCGGCGGCTATCGCCTGCCAATTGTCCATGCTGCCTCCCGGAATAAAGGTCGCCCAAGGAAATACTGAGTTCTGCGACACCCGCATCATACCAGGACGATTTAAGATAGCGACTTTAGAGCTGTTTTAATCGTCGGTATTGAAGTGCTGGTCGAGGAAATCCAAAGCGTGGTTCCGCAGTTCGTAGTAGCGGGGGTCTTCTCTCAGGGCATGGCGATCACGGGGATGGGCAAATGGCACCTCCAAGATTTCGCCAATGTTGGCGTGGGGGCCATTGGTCAACATGACAATGCGATCGGACATGTACAACGCCTCATCCACATCATGCGTCACCATCAACACAGTTTGGCGATTATTTTCCCAAATATCCAACACCTGTCGCTGCAACTTGCCGCGGGTGAGAGCATCTAAAGCACCAAACGGTTCATCCATCAAAAGCAACTTGGGTCGAATGGCCAAAGCGCGGGCAATTCCCACCCGCTGTTTCATGCCACCCGAAATCTCGTCAGGATACTTGTTGGCAGCGGCAGTCAGGTTGACCATCGCCAGATGCTGGTTCACCAATTCCTTTTTTTCCGCATGGGATAAACCGTCGAGGACTTCATCCACGGCAAGTCGAATGTTTTCCCGCACTGTGAGCCACGGTAGCAGCCCATAGTGTTGAAATACCATCATGCGATCGGCACCGGGTTTACGGACTTCTTTGCCTTCCAAGGTAATTAAACCAGCCGTTGGGCGCTCCAGCCCCGCCACCATTTTTAACAGCGTTGACTTACCACAACCAGAGTGCCCAATCAGGGCGACGAACTCATTTTCTTTCAAGGTCAGGTTGACGTTCTCCAACACCACAAAGGAATCCCCCGTTGCTGTTGGATAAGACTTTTCCAGATTTTCGATCACCAAAAAATCATTTTGCTCTGTGAAAGTATGGGTGTTATCAGACAATAGAGAGGACTTCACCATCATTCGCTCCAGGTGTAAGGTTTACCAGTGGGGATATCAAGGGAAATTGTCTAAAGCGTGGGCTAAACAAGGTTCCCTATGAAGATGAGTAGAAATGAGTGGGACGATTGGCGCGGATGGCAAAACTGTTGAGGTAGCCAACCGGATCGCTGGGATCAAAGCGTTTTTGATCAATAAATGCTTCGGCGCGTTCAACTTTGAAATCATCCTTAGGACAAGGAATGCCCATTTCTTGCGCAACTTCCCGATAGATGTCGGCCCGCCAGCCTTGAGCCGCCAACTCTTCAGCGTTTTTGGGGAAATCGCGAATCTGGCCCCAACGAGCAGCTTGAGTCATAAACCAGATGCTGCGCGATCGCCACAAGAACGTTGAATGTTCTTCAGGTACCGATTTCAGATGATCTGGCATATCAAAAAATAGGGTTGTGTCGGTTGAGGCAATGATGCGATCTTTGCCATCAAAACCACCGTAATTGTATTGACCGACAATGCCAGGGCGGGTGAATTTATCAACTGGGCCTTGTTTAGGTTTTGCGCCAGTGAAAGCTCGATCGGTAATCAGTGTGGCCACTTCCGCGCGATTCTCTGGTTTACTGCAATACTGACAAGCTTCGATCATGGCTTTCAGCAGCGATCGGTAGGTTTTGGGATAGTTCACAATGAAATCTTCCATCACTCCTAACAGGCGATCGGGGTGCCCCTGCCAAATCTCCTTGCCTTGCGCAAAGGTAAAACCCACGCCCGCATTCCCACTAATGGCGCGAGTATTCCACGGTTCGGCCACCATGTACCCCTGCATGGCCCCAATTCGCACATTTGTCACCATTTGAGGCGGCGGCACGATAATGATGCGAAATTCTTTATCCGGCTCTACTCCCGCCGCTGCGGCCAGATAGCGAATAAAGTATTCGTAGACAGCAGAACTTAAGACCACTGCCCACACTCGATTTGCCGGCGGTTGGCTCTCAAAGAAACGGCGAAACTGAGTTCCAAATTCTTCCAGATTGCCGTTGTATTCGTGCCAGGGGCGCAGGCCAAAATCCCACATTGCCTTATTCATGGTCATGGCATTCCCGTGACGATGAATCGTCATCCCCGCACAAAGGGGAGCGTGACGCGCACCTTCTGCCCCAATCCGCGCATTGGTCACAGCTCCAGAAACCACTGGTGAGGCATCCAAGCGGCCAAAAACTAGGCCATCGCGGGAGGTTGCCCAACTGGCTTCTCGGTTCAGCCGCACATTTAGCCCATACTTCCGAAAGAGGCCTTTTTTCCAGGCGATCGCAAACGGGGCGCAATCATTGACTGGCACGTAGCCAACGATCAGGTCTGGTTTTTCCAATTCAGAAGATTTGACAATCGGTTCAATTGCTTGGGCTTCTTCGGTTAGCCCTCTTGCCGAGCGATCGCCACTAATGTTGCAAGATGATAAAATCGCGGTCGCCGTTGCCGCACCTGCACCTAACACAAACTCACGGCGAGTCCATTGGGTGTTCATTCGTTTCGCCTTTCTTGTTCTTTGAGGCTGTGTAATTCTAATTTGTGACTACCGGACGGCGGTGAGTAACGAGTCGTTGTAACTGGGTAATTACCACATCCAGTAACAATCCCGTGATTCCAATCACCAGTACGGCCAGAAATACCGAACTTAGGTTCAAGCGACTCCACTCATCCCACACAAAAAAGCCGATCCCAATGCCACCGGTGAGCATTTCCACAGCAACAATCACTAACCAAGCAATCCCTAAACTAATCCGCAATCCGGTGAAAATATAGGGGAGACTGGCAGGCAGAATGATTTTGTAGATTTGCCGCCAGCGGGGCATTTCTAGCACCTGGGCCACATCCAGGTAATCTTTAGATACGCTGGAAACACCCAGTGCCGTGTTGATGATGGTCGGCCACAAGGACGTAATGAAAATCACGAAGATAGCCGAGGGATCGGCCAGGTTGAAAATGGCTAGGGCGATCGGTAACCAGGCCAGCGGCGAAACTGGTTTGAAGATTTGAATCAACGGGTTCAAGGCCAGCATGACAGGACGAGACATCCCAATCAAAAAACCAACTGGAATAGCCACTAACGCACCCAGCCCAAAGCCCCAAATGACTCGTCGCAGGCTAGCCAGCAGCAGCCAACCTAAGCCCACATCACCTGGGCCACGTTGGTAGAAGGGATTCAAAATGAAATCTAAGTTATTGACAAAAGCTTCAGGTGGAGTTGGCATCAAATCAGTCCGTAGCAACGCCACCATCCACCACAAAGCGATTACTCCCAAGAACCCCAAAGCGGGCAATAATACCGTATCTCGCAAGAGGAAAAGCTTTGAGCGATTCCAAGTCGTTTGAGCGATCGCAGCAAACACTGCTGCTATATTCATCAGGGACATATCAGCACCTCAAATTTGTTGCAGGTACACAGAACGAGCAGTCCTTGCAAGAGATACTGAAGAGCCTAAGATGAAAAATTTTCGGCTCTCAGTCCTCTCTCAATGCTGACGGAGTTAGCTGACGGGCTAGAGCTGAGAGATGCTCTCCAGTGACCGAAGTTAAAAGCTTAAATTTGATACAACTCAGCTTCAGCTCCAAGTTCACTCGGTTCGCCCCGAAACGTGGTTCCCCCGCTTCACCCATCTCCAGGCAAAGCCCAATTGCTTTTGTTCTCCTGGTGAAGAGTGAATTAAGCTGACCGACTCAACTAGTTCCTCAGAATTTAACATACCCATCCCAAAGTTGCACAATCATTATCTGGATAGATTTTGCAAGCCATGAGCCGAAATCCCATCGTTGCCCTTTCCCAGTATCGTAAAGATTAGTAAATCTCAGCAATCACGATTTCACCTTTATCCCCAGTTCATTCCCATGATACTTCCCGCTGCTGCTTACGCTCAATTTACGCCGGATATGCAAATTTGTCGCCTTCTGAACGGCATGTGGCAGGTGTCCGGGGCCCACGGCAGAATCGACCCCAAGGGCGCGATCGCCATGATGTTTCAGTATTTAGAGGCCGGATTTACCACCTGGGATCTGGCTGATCACTACGGACCAGCAGAAGACTTCATTGGAGAGTTTCGGCGGCAATTGAAAACGACTCGCGGGGAAGATGCACCCGCACTGATTCAAGCCTTGACAAAGTGGGTGCCTCGGCCCAGCAAAATGACTCGCCAAATCGTTGAGGAAAACATTGATATTTCACTGCACCGGATGGACACCTCCATTTTGGATTTGATGCAATTCCATTGGTGGGAGTACCGCGACCCAAATTATTTGGATGCTTTAAAGTACATGACAGAACTCCAGCAGGAAGGGAAAATTCGCCATCTGGCTTTGACTAATTTTGACACTGAACATTTGCAAATTATTGTGGAACAAGGCATTCCCATTGTGTCAAATCAGGTGCAGTATTCGCTGGTCGATCGCCGCCCTGAAGTCGCCATGGCCAAATTCTGTGAGCAGCACAACATCAAACTGTTCACCTACGGCACATTGTGCGGTGGTTTCCTCTCGGAAAAATATCTGGGCGCAAAAGAACCTAACTCCTTTGGGTTAACGACCGTTTCGCAACGGAAATATAAGCAAATGATTGACACTTGGGGTGGCTGGGGTTTGTTTCAAGAATTGCTAGAAGTTCTGAGCGCGATCGCCCAAAACCACAATGTCAGTCTGGCGAACGTCGCCATCCGGGCGATTCTCGACAAACCAGCCGTGGGTGGTGTAATTGTGGGCGCACGACTCAGCATTTCGCAACATCTTGAGGACAATGCCAAAGTATTTGGCTTCTCGCTGAATGCGGACGATTATGCGAAAATTGATGCCATTTCTAGCCAGGCTCGTGATTTGTTTCAACGGATTGGTGATTGCGGGGATGAGTATCGGAGATAAAGCATGATCGATTGGCTACAACCGCCGCGTTTACGCGTGGGCGAAGAAAATGAAACAGCGCCGCGGCGCGTCACCTGGTTGGAACTGTTCTATGATTTGGTGTTTGTGGTAGCAGTTTCTCAACTAGCACATAATCTCGGTCAGGATGTATCTTTGAGCGGCTTTCTGGGCTTTGTGGAATTGTTTATTCCCGTATGGTGGACGTGGATCGGGACGACGTTTTATGCCAATCGCTTTGATACGGATACAGTTGTCCGGCGGATTTTGATGGCCGCTCAAATGCTGGCGATCGCGGCTTTAGCAGTCAATATTCATCACGGGCTGGATGAAAGTTCAGTTGGGTTTGCCGTTTCCTATGCGACCGCCCGCCTTATTCTTATTTTTGAATACCTCTGGGCGGGCTACTGTATTCCCCAAGTGCGGGATTTGACCACGCACTACGCCAGCGGCTTTACGATCGCGGCTCTCTGCTGGATTGCGTCTATCTTCGTCCAACCTCCCTTCCGGTTGCTATTTTGGACGGTGGGTTTAGCGATCGACTTTGCCACACCCTTGACCGGGCGGCATCACCAGGCCCGTTTTCTGCCCCACACCGAACATCTCCCCGAACGCTTTGGTCTGTTTACCCTGATTGTGCTGGGTGAAACGGTGGTTGCTGTTGTCACAGGCGTTTCCGAAGTCGATTGGAACTGGATGAATGGGATGTGTGCTGTGTTTGGCTTCGCGATCGCCTTCAGTTTGTGGTGGATTTACTTCGACAATGTGGACGGCTCAACTCTGCGGACAGTTAAAACCACTGGCGGAACGGGCATCTTTCAAGTTTGGCTCTATGTCCATTTACCATTGATGATTGGGTTGGCTGGGACAGGGGTTGGAGTCGAGCGGCTCATCTTAAACGATGATTGGACGGCCGTTGCTTCCCCCGCTCGCTGGCTTATGTGTGGTTCGGTTGCGTTGTGTTTGGTGGCGCTGGCAATTCTGCATCGAACGGGAGTCATCTTTAAATGCAAAACTCGCACGAAACATCGACTCGCTGGAGCCGGAGCAGTGTTTCTACTGGCGATCGCTGGCGCACCGTTAATTCCCAGCCTATTGATTGGCTTGATTGCGATCGTTTGTATCCTGGAAGTTGGGCTAGATTTGTACCAGGGGCGGCCAACCCAGGCCAAGCCCGATATTTCGATAGCAGCTTGAACTGGAGAAATTCTTTCCATGGCAGGAGAAAAAAAGAATTCAGACGCTGGCTCACGGGGCGATCGCTATGTTTATCGAGAATTTGGCGGTTCTAGTTCCGATGCTTTTGAGCGCGGCACCCCAGATTTACCGCCCAACCAGCAGCAAATCCGGGTGGAAGCCTCCAGCAAAGGTCGCAAAGGCAAAACCGTCACCGTCATTCGCGGGTTTCAGTCTAGCCCAGAGACCCTCAACGACCTGTTAAAAAAGCTGAAAACCCAGTGTGGAGCGGGTGGCACCTTGAAAGAGAACGAAATTGAGATTCAAGGGGATCACAAACAAAAAATTGTGCAGTATCTTATTCAACTTGGATACAAAGCAAAAGCCAGTGGCGGATCATGAAGCACCTTGCAAGTTACCCTGTAATGTGTAGTTCCTTACATGTCCTGCTTTGACGATTCAATCTTTGCTAGAACCCTTTGCCCATTTTGGAGTGCGTTTAGGTTTAGAGACTAGTCGCATTCTGTTGAGGAATCTTGGCGATCCGCAAGCCCACTTACCCGTGATCCATGTCGCCGGGAGTAATGGTAAAGGTTCTGTGTGTGCTTACCTCTCTTCTATTCTGGTGGAGGCGGGCTATCAAGTTGGGCGCTACACGTCCCCCCATCTGATTAATTGGAACGAACGCATTTGCTTGAATAACCAGCCCATTCCCACATTGAGGCTGATCCAACTGCTAGAAAAGGTGATTGCGGTGGCTCGCCAGCAAGATCCTTTACCAACACAATTTGAGATCATGACAGCCGCTGCCTGGCTCTACTTCGCACAGAATAATGTGGATATTGCAGTGATGGAGGTTGGGCTGGGTGGACGGTTGGATGCGACGAATGTATGCGATCGCCCCCTTGTCAGCATTATTACGTCCATCAGTCGGGAACATTGGCAGGTTTTAGGGTCTACCTTGGCAGAAATCGCCAGCGAAAAAGCAGGCATTTTGAAACCAGATTGTCCAGCGATCATCGGTCAACTGCCGCCAGAGGCAAACGCTGTGATTTATCGACGCGCCGCCGAATTAGGTTGCGAAACGACTTATCCTCAACCGGCCAAAGATTTGGGCAATGGTTGGGTAGAATATCAGGGCATTGAAGAGTACGAGTTAGCCAGCGACCCCCTGCTAGAAGAATCCGTTGAGTTGGAGGATCTGGAATTAGAAGCAGAGGAACTCGATTCAGATGAAGTGGCGATCGTCCACATGATGACCACTATTCGTTACAAACTGCCTTTAAATGGAGCGATCCAGCGACACAATTCAGCCTTGGCCATCGCCGCAGTACAAGTTCTCCGTGAACAAGGTTGGGAAATTTTGGACGATGCGATCGTAGATGGGATTGCCAAAACTCAATGGATTGGCCGCTTGCAATGGGTGAACTGGCATGACCGCCAGATTCTCATCGATGGTGCCCATAATCCAGCCAGCGCTGAGGTTTTGCGGCAGTATCTGGATAGCTTAGCAGCAGCCATCCCAAACCCCTCTCCCAGTTCCACGCACTGGATCATGGGAATGCTGGCCACCAAAGATCATGCTGACATTTTCAAAACCCTGCTGCGCCCTGGCGATTGCCTAACGCTGGTTCCCGTACCCGGCCATAAAACCGCAGACCCAGCAGAGTTAGCCATTTTGGCGCTAGAAATTTGCCCAAATTTGAGGCAATGTTCGACAGCCTCAGATGTGATGACTGGATTAGCGCGCGCGATCGTGAATGGAGACAGAATTGTCGTGTGCGGTTCGCTGTACCTGATTGGGGATTTGCTAGCTACCGTCCAGCAAGCAACCGATTCCTAAGCACCAGTTCCAGGCAAGGGATGTTCCAAAAACGCATACTCCCGCACAACCTGATTACCAATCAAATGTTCTTGAATAATCCGCTCAATTACAGGCGGTGTCGCGCTGTGATACCAAACTCCATCTGGATAAACAACCAAAATTGGCCCTTGTAAGCACACTCTCAAACAATTGGCTTTGGTGCGGAACACACACTCCAGTTGGGCTTCTGATGGTTGATCAAGATTTAATTCTTTCAACCGTTTTTTCAAATACTCCCAAGCTTCCAATCCCACGGTAGTCTCACAGCACTTCGGCTTGGTTTGGTCTGCGCAAATAAACACATGCCGTTGGATATGGGGCAAACCAAGCGCCTGCACACAGGTGGCCAGAGAACCAGACGTGCAGGGGTCAGGATCAGGTAGCATGGGGCGATCGGACATAAGCAAATAACTCGTAGAAAGCAGGCCATCCATTGTCAGTATCGCAACAGATGGCCTGAAATCTAGCTCTTAATCCTCCTCCTCGAAGTCATCATCGCCCTCATCCTCATCCTCATCCAGGCTGCCGCTACTGCCACCAATCAATTCGTCATCATCATCACTCAGAATCGAAGAGGAAAAGTCGGTTTTGGTATCTGGGGTCATGCCAAAGGTGAGTCCATAGCTGGCATGGTCTTCGAAGCTATCTAAGCCATAGGTGCGGGCTGTACGATCGTCTAGCACCACATCCGTCAAGTCAGTATCATCGTCAAAGACACCAATGCCTTCGTAAGACAGATCCAGATCGGGGCTACCAATTTCCTCGTAGGCATTGAAACCAGTCCCAGCAGGAATCAGTCGTCCAATGATCACGTTTTCTTTCAAGCCGCGCAACCAGTCAGATTTACCCTCGATCGCCGCCTCCGTGAGGACACGAGTCGTTTCCTGGAAGCTCGCAGCCGAGATAAAGCTGTCTGTGTTTAGAGACGCTTTGGTAATGCCCAACAACACAGGCGTGTATTCCGCTGGTGCGCCACCTGTAATGGACATCGCTTCATTCACCTGTTCCACCTGGTAGAGTTCTACCAACTCACCCGGTAGCATCGTTGTATCACCACCATCATCGACCCGTGCTTTAGAAGTCATCTGCCGCACGACGACTTCAATGTGCTTGTCTGAAATATCAATCCCTTGAGACTGATACACCGATTGCACCTCGTTCACTAGGAACATCTGCACTTCGCGTAAACTGACCAATGCCGCATCATGCACGCCTGCCGATTCGCGATTTGCCTTAAACAGGACTTCCAAAAGTTCGTGAGGGTTGGCAGGACCATCGGTCAGCCGTTCACCAGCGCTAATCTCCTGTCCGTCTGCGACAATGACGTTCTGACCAGGATTAATCTGGTATTCGCGCAGGTTGCCATCGGTTTCAACGACTTTGACTTCCACAGAGTCATCTTCGCCATAAACCACCTGAGCAGTGCCCGATCGCTCGGCTAAAACGCAAGCTTCCCGAGGTTTCCGAGCTTCCAGCAATTCTTCAATTCTGGGCAAACCCTGAATGATATCCCCGGTCTTGGTTCGCTCAAACACTAGCAACACGAGATTGTCACCCCGTTGCACCAGGTCCCCGTCATCGATGTGCAGTACAGCACCAGGGGAAACCCGATAAGGTCGCGCCAACCGCAACGTCACTTCGCCATCGCTGATATTCACAACTTGTCCCGATTCTTCCAGGGGCAGCCCAGGCGCAATTTCCGAACCTGCTACCAGCAAATCACCAGAGTTGACTGTAGGCTGCTGATCTTGAGTGCTAATGGTAAGTAGGTCAGCGTTGCGCACCACCAGAACTCGCCGAATGGCTTCAGCCCCTTCATGAATGCCGCGGATTTCTCCAGCTTCTTTACATTGAATTTCCGTCCGAGCCACAACGGCACCCGGTGCAATTTGATCTCCATCTTTGACCAAAACTCGCGTCAATGTACTACCTTGAGTTTGGTCAGCCGCAATATCTCGTCGAACTACCAAGGATTCCAGAATAACCAGTTGCAACCGCAACATGGATGGGTCGGTTTCATCGGGAAGCAATTCGATGTCTGCAGCCAGTTGAGGTGCATCCTGCTCAATTTCGAGGACAAGCTGGATTTTTAATAGTTCCAGCCCTTCAACCGACTTGACCCGTTCTCCATCCTTGTAGGGCAGACGTTGCACAGCGCGCAAGCGAATCGATCGCCCAGATTCTTCCCGACTGGATTCTTGACTGGGCACCGAAGGTTCGTCAGGGACTGTAAATTCTGTGACTGGGCGCAGGAGCATCGCCGGACCTTCGGGCGTTTCGACGTATTCCACATACTTCAAATCATCCAACATGAGACCTGGCATAACCTGCTGTCCAGGGTTTACCAGCATTGCTTCCCGCGTAATGATGTCATCCGGATTATCGATCATGTGGAGATCGCCAGGTTTGATCACGATTTCGCGCAGAATATCGTTCTTCTGCGTCACCTCGATCACCCCGTTGCTTTGGCAGAAGATGTCTTTGACAACCTCTGTTCCAGCTTCCACATATTGCCCATCTTCCACCATGAGCAGCGAGATATCTTTATTGACCTCGTGGGCTTCTTCGGGAATCCAGATCAGCGTGCCGCCTTTGACAACTTCATAGCCTTGTTTAGCTTTGCCGCGCTTGCCAACTTCCACTCCAGAGTATTTAACAATTCCTCCGGTTTGTGTCCGGTAGCTATCGTCGATCAGCTCGGCTACCACCTGATTGTTGGTGACTTTGGTACCAGGCGTTGCTTTGAGCGAAAAGACCTGATTATGGTTGGTTTCGATCAGATAGTGATCACGCCCCTGGTAGCTTTCAACGCGGATTTGCGCTTGATCCAGGAGAACGGAGGCGGTGATAATTTCGACTTCTCGCCCACCTTTACTACCTTCGGCTTCCTGTGGCAGACGAACAATTCCGCCGTGTTCTGTTACAAGCTTGGTTTCGGCTAAAACACCACCCGCTTCGATGCGATCGCCATTCTTCACGACGGGTTCCGCGCCCGGAGGCAAGTTATAAACTTCACCCGAAAGAATCCATAGCAGACCACCCCGCTGAGCAATCCGCGTGGTATTCCCCTGGCGGTCTTTCTTCTCTTCAGGCACCAAATCTGCAAACCGAACTTCTCCTGCAATGTCGGAGGCTACGTCTTTTGCCGCTTTCTCGGTTGTCTTGCGGGAACGCCCTGTTAATGGAACTTCCGCCAGAATTTGACCTTCCTTCACTTTTTGCCCATCCCGCACCAATAAAGTAGCCCCCTGAGCAACGGAGAAAGCTTGTTGGCCGTTCGCACCGTCCAGAGTGATTTTGGAATTGGAATCCACCGACTCGACGACAAGCGCATCTTCACCGTGTCGAGTGCGGAATGGACGAGTCCGCAGTTTTTTGGGGAAACGAATGGTGCCATCAAAATTAGCCCGCTCCTGACGCGCCATTTCTCCGGTAAACACCCCACCTGTGTGGAATGTTCTCATGGTGAGCTGGGTGCCTGGTTCACCAATGGATTGAGCCGCAATGATGCCAACGGCTTCTCCAATATCGACCATTTTGGCGTGGGCCAGACTCCACCCATAACACTGCTGGCAGACTGAACGTGCAGCTTCGCAGGTGAGGGGAGAACGCACGATCACCTCTTCCACACCGCTCTTGCCGATTAGTTCAGCTAACTCATCAGAAATGGCTTCGTTCCGAGCCGCAATTACTTCTCCTGTTTCGGGATGCACGATATTTTGAGCAACCACACGCCCCAGCAAGCGGTTCTTTAACGGGATCAAAACTCGATCGCCATCCCGCATGCTTTGAACAGTTACACCCCGCTGCGTGCCGCAGTCCAATTCTCGAATAATCACATCTTGAGAAACATCCACTAATCGCCGGGTCAAGTACCCAGAGTCAGCCGTTCTCAAGGCCGTATCAACCAAGCCTTTTCGCGCACCGTAGGATGAAATGATGTACTCGGTGACAGTCAGTCCTTCGCGGAAGTTTGTCTTAATCGGCAAGTCAATGATTTCCCCTTGGGGATTTGCCATCAAACCTCGCATACCAACCAACTGACGCACCTGGGAAATATTTCCCCGTGCCCCTGAGAACGCCATCATGTAAACCGAGTTCAGCGGGTTATTTGTTTTAAAGTTCCGCACAACTTCATCTTTTAGTTCTTCGTTGGTTCCGTTCCAGGTATCGATTACTTTCTGGAAGCGCTCAACTTCAGTAATTTCACCTCGGATATATCGTTCCTCAGTTTCTCGAATGGTTTCTTCGGCTGCATCCAACAGTTTCCGCTTGGTTGCTGGTACCTGCAAATCATCCACACTAATAGACACCCCAGCACGAGTGGCAAACTTAAAGCCCAAATCTTTCAAACGGTCAGCCATCTGTGCCGTTCGCGCTGTACCGTGGTTGGTAAACGCCCACGATATCATCTTGGTCAACTCTTTCTTATTGATAACCTGGTTCCGAAAAACTGGTTGATTATTCTGCTCTGCCATGATTGATCCCGCTCCCAATAGTCACTACCTGGTGTTGATCGCAGCAATCCCTTCCTTGCTTGAGCACGAACTGCGATTTCAAGTTCAGCATTAGCCTGCTAGGGCATCCTGAACGGTTTTGTTGTAAATGATTCGTCCGGGCGTTGTGCGAATGTACTGAGAAACTAGATCTCCCTCGGCATCTAGGCGCACTCGTCGAGTTTTGTAAGTTCGAGTCACCACCCCATCAGGAGAAGTTTCTTCCTTCAATACCTCATTGTCAGGAACATCCGATTCTGCTGGGCCATCAAACCGCACCCAAACATAGGCATGGAGGTCAACCTGCTGTTGTTCATAAGCTGTAATTGCATCATCCAGGCTGGCAAAGTATGTATCAGTCCCCTTCTTCGCATCCGGGTTTTCAGCCGTGAGATAGTAACAGCCCAACACCATATCCTGACTTGGCGTGATGATCGGCCGACCTGTTGCTGGAGACAGAATGTTGTTCGATGCCAACATCAAAAGCCGAGCTTCTGCTTGAGCTTCAATTGAGAGCGGAACGTGAACAGCCATCTGGTCACCATCAAAGTCAGCATTAAACGCTGGACAGACAAGAGGATGCAGTTGAATCGCACGCCCTTCCACCAGAATCGGCTCAAAGGCTTGAATTCCCAAACGGTGTAGCGTCGGTGCCCGGTTGAGCATCACTGGGTGCCCTTCGATCACTTCCTCCAAGACATCCCACACCACCGGATCGTTGCGCTGAATTAACTTCTTAGCTGCTTTAATGTTGTTGACCAATCCTTGGCGAATCAGACGATGAATCACAAACGGCTGAAACAGTTCGATCGCCATCTCACGCGGCAACCCACACTGGTGAATCTTCAGCTTTGGCCCCACCACAATGACAGAACGACCGGAGTAGTCCACCCGCTTACCTAACAGGTTCTGGCGGAAGCGTCCCTGCTTCCCTTCAATAATGTCAGACAGCGATTTGAGAGGACGATTGTTCGCTCCCACGACTGTCCGGCCTCGCCGACCATTGTCAATCAAAGCATCAACCGCTTCCTGCAACATCCGCTTTTCATTACGGACAATAATCTCAGGTGCAAGAATTTCTTGCAGTCGCGCCAACCGATTATTTCGGTTGATGACCCGACGATATAGGTCGTTCAAATCAGAGGTAGCAAAGCGCCCACCATCCAATTGCACCATAGGGCGCAGATCTGGGGGGATAACTGGGATCACGGTTAACACCATCCAATCAGGCTGAGAACCCGTTGCAATGAAGTTATCAATCACCCGAAGCCGCTTAATCAACTTCGCTCGCTTTTGCCCCTTAGAGGTAGAAATTTCTTCTCGTAACTTTTCTGCCTCTTCTTCTAAATTGATGTCCTGGAGCAGGCGTTGCAGGGCCTCTGCACCAATGCCAACCTCAACCCCAGTCAACTGAGAATCTTCGCTGTAAAGCTGATCCTCAATCTCAATCCATTGATCCTCGGTGAGAAGTTGCTTGTAAGTTAAGTTTTCTGCGTTACCAGGGTTAAGAACTACGTAAGCATTGAAGTACACAATTTGTTCAGCATCTCGCAGCGGTATATCCAGCAGAATTGCCATGTAGCTGGGAATACCTTTGAGATACCAGACGTGCGCAACGGGAGCCGCTAGCTTGATGTAACCCATCCGATGACGGCGCACCCGAGATTCGGTTACTTCTACACCACATCGTTCACACACAATTCCCCGGTGGCGAACCCGCTTGTATTTGCCACAGTGACATTCCCAATCTTTGGCGGGACCAAAAATACGCTCGCAAAAGAGACCGTCCATCTCTGGCTTGAGGGTCCGGTAGTTAATTGTTTCTGGCTTTGTAACCTCACCAACAGCCTGTCCGTTAGGTAAGGTGCGTTCTCCCCACTGCCGAATGCGGTCGGGAGAGGCCAGACCGATCTTCACATAGTCAAAACGCTGCTCTAGCTTCGGCATCGTATGTGTTCCTTATCGAATTTTGGAAAAGGGTTGAGAGTTAAGAATTAGGGGCTAGAAGGCATTGCAAATTCTCAGCCCCTAGAGTTATTCATCTCCGTCATCAAGTTCATCGCGCGAGATCGATTCATAGGTGGGACGAGAGGGGGCGCGACGGGTATTGACATCTGCCATCAAATCCACTTCGGAATCGCGGCTCGTACCATCTTCGCGGGTGTCAAGCTTGTGGACTGCGACATCTAAACAAAGAGATTGCAGCTCTCGCATCAACACTTTGAAGGACTCTGGGGTACCGGGACGCGGGATCGCTTTACCTTTGACGATCGCGTTTAACGCTTCATTTCGTCCCTGCATATCGTCTGACTTGACGGTCAACAACTCCTGCAAGATATAAGCTGCACCGAAAGCTTCTAACGCCCACACTTCCATCTCTCCAAATCGCTGCCCACCTTGCTGAGCTTTACCACCCAGAGGTTGTTGGGTCACAAGCGAGTAGGGACCAGTGGAGCGAGCGTGGATCTTATCGTCCACTAGGTGTACCAGTTTCAGCATGTAGGCGACACCAACCGTAACGGGGCGATCGAACGGTTCTCCAGTCCGCCCATCAAACACTTGAATCTTGCCTGGGTTGCCTGGATCAAAAACCCAATCTGCTCTCCGCACTTCGCTCGCCTCTTGCAGTTTGGCATGAACGGTTTCACGAGATTTTTCCTCTCCATGCATTTCGTCAAAAGGAACAACCTTGAACCGCACACCCAGGTTTTCAGCCGCCCAACCAAGGAGACATTCGTATACCTGCCCCACATTCATCCGTGACGGTACACCCAGTGGATTCAGAACGATATCGACAGGAGAACCATCGGGTAGATAGGGCATGTCCTCCAGGGGCAAAATCCGGGAAATAATCCCCTTATTACCGTGGCGACCTGCCATCTTGTCTCCGACCTGGATCTTGCGCTTTTGAGCCACATAAACCCGCACCACCATATTGGCACCGGGAGGCAGTTCATCGCCTTGTTCCCGGGTGAAGACACGGACATCGACGACGCGCCCCTTTTCACCATTGGGAACGCGCAGAGAATTATCTCTTACGTCCCGGGCCTTTTCACCAAAAATAGCGCGCAGTAGCTTCTCTTCCGGCGGTTGATCGGATTCTCCCTTGGGAGTTACCTTACCTACCAGAATGTCACCCTGCTCCACCCAGGCTCCGATCCGAATGATGCCGGTTTCGTCTAATTGGCGTAAAGCATCTTCACCAACGTTGGGAATTTCGCGCGTGATTTCTTCCGGTCCCAGTTTAGTTTGACGTGCTTCGATTTCGTATTTCTCAATGTGAATGGAGGTGTAAACATCGTCGTATACAAGCCGTTCACTGATAAGAATTGCATCCTCGTAGTTGTAACCTTCCCAGGGCATGTAGGCCACGATAATGTTTTGGCCCAGTGCCAGTTCGCCTTCTTGAGTCGCAGAACCATCCGCCATCACCTGCCCAACAGACACACGATCGCCAATGAACACGATCGGGCGCTGATTCAAACAAGTGTCCTGGTTAGAACGCTGATACTTCTGAACCTGGTAATCATGTTCTTTCCCTTGGTCATCACGAACTCGGATGCGATCAGCAGAGACAAACGTAACTTCCCCATCTGTCCGACTGACAATGACCATCCCCGAGTCCCGTGCGGCTTGAGCTTCTAAACCTGTTCCCACAAGCGGACGTTCCGGTCGCAATAGTGGCACGGCTTGGCGTTGCATATTGGAACCCATCAATGCTCGGTTTGCATCATCGTGTTCCAGGAAGGGGATCAAGGATGTTGCAACGGAAATAATTTGCACTGGGGAAACGGCAACGTAGTCTACTTCGCTGGGAGTAGTCGTAGTGAAGTCCTGCCGATAGCGGACAGGTACCTGTTCACCTAAGATGTTGCCATCTTCATCCATGGGAATATCCCCAGGCGCTACCCGCAGGTCGTCTTCCTCATCGGCAGTCATGTAGTTGGGGACTTGATCCTTCAAAACTCGACCATTTTCGACTTTATAAAATGGAGTTTCGATGAATCCGTAAGCATTCACCCGTGCGTGCGTGGCTAGAGATCCAATCAATCCAGCGTTAGGGCCTTCTGGAGTTTCGATTGGGCAAATTCGACCATAGTGGGAGGGATGAATATCTCGCACCGCAAAACCAGCCCGTTCCCGTGTTAGGCCGCCCGGCCCAAGGGCACTCAGACGACGTTTGTGAGTCAACTCAGCCAGCGGATTGGTTTGATCCATGAACTGGGAGAGTTGGGAAGACCCAAAGAATTCTTTAATGGCGGCGACAAGTGGCTTGGGGTTCACCAAGGAAGCAGGAGTCAAAGAATCTGCATCAGAAACCGTCATCCGTTCTCGAATAATTCGTTCTAAACGGTTTAAACCTACCCGCACCTGATTTTGCAGCAACTCACCCACAGAGCGGACTCGCCGATTTCCTAAGTGGTCGATGTCATCGATCGCACCAATGTCGAATTCCAGATTGATGAGATAGTCGATCGCGGCCAGGATGTCCTGTGGCGTAAGAACCCGTGTCGCTTCAGCCACATTCAACCGCAGTTTGCGATTCAACTTATAACGCCCAACTTTGCCCAGGTCATACCGTTTTGGATCGAAGAAACGAGAATCCAACAACTGCTGACCACCAGAAACCGTAGGTGGCTCACCGGGACGCAGTTTCCGATACAACTCCATGAGGGCTTCTTCTTCGCCGTATTGCCCTTCTTTTTCGATCGTCTTCTGAAAATATTCAGGATGACGCAACGCATCGAAGATTTCGCCGTCCGTCAAGCCCAATGCTTTGAGCAAAACCTGTGCAGACAGCTTCCGGGTTTTGTCGATTCGCACCCACACCAGGTCATTCTTATCGGTCTCAAACTTCAACCAAGCTCCCCGGTTGGGAATCAAGCTGGCATTGTAGGTGCGGCGACCATTTTTATCGGTTTCCGATTTGTAATAAACACCGGGACTCCGAACAATTTGGTTCACAATAACCCGTTCAGCACCGTTGATAATAAAGGTACCGCGATCAGTCATCAATGGCAGATCGCCGATGAAAACCTCCTGCTCCTTAATTTCGCCGGTTTCCTTATTGATCAAACGGGTAGGCACATACATTTGGACAGCGTAAGTGCTATCCCGCCGCTTCGCTTCATCCACATCGTATTTAGGCCGCTTTAGTTTGAAGTCTTTACCAATAAAGTGAAGCTCAAGCTTGCCAGTATAGTCAGTAATCGGAGAGAAACTATCTAGTTCTTCAATCAGTCCCTCTTCCAAAAACCAGCGGAAACTCTCCCGCTGAATTTCAACCAAGTCTGGGAGGGTGAAGGCGGGTGTTGTGAAGTTAGTCATGCGTCGTCTTACAGATGGATTATGCCCAGCGCGAGTGGGGATTATAAAAGATGCAGTACACGTAAGTCAAGCCACAAACGGCTGCATTCGGTCATGAAACTATCCGAAATAACTTGGAAAACCCAAAATATAAATAAGTAGGTGTCGAAGAGGGAAGCGATTTATAAGAAGCATTTGCTGACCAGGTACCCCGACAGATGGTTTACAAGAATGTTAAACACCAAATCGGAACTTTTCCATTATGGCGTAGAGGATGCGGATGAATAGCAAAGGTTTGGAATTCAGTCAACTCATTGTAGCGAAAATAATTCGTAATGTTATTTCTCCTGATTTTTTGTATCTACGCCGCGATCGAATGAGGAAACGGCAGATTGAATAATCGGCAAGCGTTTTGGGTTGTAGTTGCTGCTAGCTGTTCAGTAGAAGTGTGGCGCAGTTGAGCAACTTGCTCAGCCACGTATCGAACATAGGCCGGTTCATTTCGCTTCCCACGCATCGGAACAGGAGCCAAAAAGGGACAATCGGTTTCGATCAAGAGCCGATCGCTCGGAACCATTCGAGCTGAATCTTGAACCTGAATTGCTTTTTTGAACGTGACAGTGCCGCTAAAGCTGATGTAAAAACCCAAGTCCAAAAACCATTGTGTTTCTTCTGGAGTCCCCCCCCAACAATGCATCACCCCCCGCACCGGTCCCTGT
>Ga0224722_1000599_pt1 | contig 20828 bp, 20 predicted proteins | sample Balambano_FR1_Me_FD_161646 | JGI IMG/M metagenome (GOLD analysis project Ga0224722, IMG submission 161646) | Freshwater sediment microbial communities from Lake Towuti, South Sulawesi, Indonesia - Balambano_FR1_MetaG | ecosystem: Environmental > Aquatic > Freshwater > Lake > Sediment | place... | reverse complement strand
GAAAAGTGCTGGGCTTGGCTGAAAAGTCGCATTCGCCAAAGTTTATCCAACTTTGAGTCTTTACGCCAAGCAATGGAGTCGGTACTGAAGGATGCTGCGTCCTAATAGTCCTGTCTATAGCTATAAAAGACTGAGGAATTCGGCATCGCATCGATAAGCAAAAAAAGGAGATTTCTACCAGGTAGAGATCTCCTTTTGCTATGGTTAGAGCGGTGAATGTCACCCTCCCGATTGCCTTTCACAAGGACTCAAACTAAGCAGCCCATTTTTGAGCGACAACTTCAGCCAGATCAACGACACGCTGGCTATAGCCCCATTCATTGTCGTACCAAGCAACAACTTTAACCATGTCACCACCCATGACTAGGGTCAGCGCAGCATCAATGATGGAGGATTCATCCGTGCCAGCGTGGTCGCTAGAAACTAGCGGCAAATCGCAGTACTTCAAGATACCCTTCATGGAACCTTCGGCAGCACTTTTGAGAACTTCGTTGACCTGTTCTACGATCGTCGATTTTTCCACTTGAACTACCAGATCCACAATGGAAACGTTGGGGGTCGGTACGCGCAAAGCAATCCCATTCAGCTTACCTGCCAGTTCGGGGAGAACCAGCGCCACGGCTTTGGCAGCACCGGTAGAGGTTGGAACAATATTCATGGCGGCAGCGCGGGCACGACGCAAATCCCGGTGGCTAGCATCCAGCAGACGTTGGTCACCCGTGTAGCTGTGGGTCGTGGTCATCGTGCCTTTGATGATGCCAAAGTTGTCGTGCAGAACTTTCGCGATCGGCGCAAGGCAATTTGTGGTGCAGCTTGCGTTACTGATAATGTGATGTTTGTTGTGGTCGTAGTCTTGATGGTTAACGCCAACGACGAAAGTGCCATCATCGTTTTTACCGGGAGCGGTGATTAGGACTTTCTTAGCGCCTGCATTCAAATGCTTGGTCGCACCTTCTTTGCTGGTAAATACACCGGTTGATTCAATGATTAGATCGATATCCCACTCTTTCCAGGGCAAGTTCTCAGGATTTCGATCCGATGTACATTTGATCACATTACCGTTGATATTAATACTATTGTCATCGGCGCTAATCTCAACATCGTCGCTGAGTTTGCCCAACATAGAGTCGTATCTTAAAAGGTGAGCGTTGGTGCGGGGGTCGGAGGTGTCGTTGATAGCAACTAGGTCAATTTGGCTATCTGTCCGACTCAACCAGCAGCGCGCGAAGTTGCGCCCGATCCGTCCAAAGCCGTTAATCGCTACTCTAATCACTGCGTCTTACCCTCTGTAGATAAATACCTAGTCGATATAAAGAATCATACGGTTACAGGGGATCCCTACGCAACAATTCTCTATGGTTATTCTTTCTTAAGAGTTGCTCACAACTGCAGCTCTAATCGTTCCCTTGAAAGAGTTACGGAGTCAGGCTTGGGGGGTTATACTCTGGTGTCTGGTAAAGATTGTTTGTGTTGATGTATACTCTGACGGATTCTGGGACAAGATATTGCAGCGATCGCCCAACTTGGCAATATTGTCGAATCAGGCTAGATGAAATATCGATTTGAGGCATCTGAATCGTTCGCCAGCGTAAGCGTACGGATTTGTCTGCAACCGTTTTTTCTACCCAAGGGCAGATAGTTGAGATGACCGTTTGATTGCGGGGTGCCACTAACCAGAGACATTGAGCCACAAAGTCAACACTATTTCGCCAATGGGGGAGGGTTTGAAAAGCGTCAACGCCGATAATCCAGTGCCAACTGGCCGCTGGATCGGATGCATGCAGTTGGGCAAATGTTTCATGGGCATAAGACGGGGTGCGTTGGTTTTGTTCTAGAGCAGAGGCGACAAATTTGGGCTGCTCGGCGATCGCTTGTTGCACCATCTCTAGCCGGTGGGCAAAATCCAGTAAGTGAGTCTGTTTATGAGTTGGATGATGAGATGGAACCCAAACAACTTGCCCTAACCCAAACTGATCCAAGGCGCTTTCTGCCATTAAAAGATGCCCCAAGTGAATTGGGTTGAAAGTTCCACCTATAATTCCAATCTTTCTTAGGGCTGAAATATCGATCGCATCCTATCAAGAAGCAGATGTATAACTGTGACTCACACCTTACTGTATATCTCACACTGCGGCATAAAACCTGACCAGATGACAATTGACAGACTTTGCTGCAGTCGTAGTTGTAGTTGCAACAAGAGAACAACCATTCCAGAAGGAATTTTGTGACGCTTGATGGAATAAAACGTTTTTACCTAAACGTCAAAAAAGTGAAAGTTGAGATACCCTTCTATACATGTCAAATTGACTCGATAGCACGAAATGGAACTAACAAAGATGAATTAATTTGTATGCCTAAAAGATGATTCCTGATATGATAGCGCGTGACATTGGTGTGGTTTGTGAGGATCCTATAATGCTGACTTCCGTTGATTTCAGCGGTAGACCGTTCCACTTTATTGGCGTAGGTGGAATTGGGATGTCTGCTCTGGCCTATGTGTTGGCGAAGCGAGGACTGCCTGTTGCTGGTTCTGATCTGCGCCTGAGCCATATTACTCAACGGTTGCAGGAACATGGAGTCCATATTTTTTGGAGCCAAGATTCCACTAACTTAAAGTTTTTTCAAGCAACGAACTCAGTTGATGCAGTGTCAGTGAATGCTTCCGTTGAGCGCGCGTATAGCAGTGTAGAGGCGGCAATTCACCCAATGTTGCCGTCAATTAAGGCGACTGTTGCATTACCTCAAGTCGTTTGCTCGACAGCCATTCAACCCAGCAACCCTGAATTTCAAACAGCTCAGGCTTTGAATTGTCCTATTTTTCACCGCTCGGATATTCTGGCGGCTCTGATGCAGGAAAGTCGGGGAATTGCGATCGCTGGAACCCACGGCAAAACGACGACAAGCAGTTTGATTGGTTACATGCTGTGGCAGGCTGGGTTAGATCCAACCATCATCGTTGGGGGTGAGGTCAATGCCTGGCAGGGAAATGCTCGTGTTGGCCACAGCGATTATTTAGTTGCAGAAGCGGATGAATCTGACGGCTCCCTCGTGAAGTTCAAGAGTGAAATCGGAATTGTTACAAATATTGAGTTGGATCACATCGACCACTACAACAGTTTGGATGAGGTCGTTGATACTTTTAAAACTTTCGCTGCCAACTGCAATACGTTGATTGGTTGTGTTGATTGCCCCACTGTGCGCGATCGCCTCCAGCCAGCCATCTCCTACAGCCTAGACCCCAAGTGTGATGCGACCTACACCGTTGATTGCGTTTCTTATCGGGCCGATGGCACCACCGCCCGAGTTTGGGAAAAAGGCGCGATTTTAGGGCGGCTGAATGTGAAACTCCTGGGTCGGCACAACTTAAGTAATGCTTTAGCAGCGGTTGCCGTTGGGCGACTACTGGGTTTAGACTTCCTCACGATCGCTCGCTCAATTTCAACCTTTGAAGGTGCCCGACGACGCATGGAGCGGCGCGGCGAGTTCAACAACATTCTCTTCATTGATGATTACGCCCACCATCCCAGCGAAGTTCAAGTAACGCTAGCGGCTGCTCGGCTTCAGTTACAGGATGGGGCAAGTTCTGGACGCAAGCGGCTGGTAGCCGTTTTTCAACCACATCGCTACAGTCGCACCAAAGCGTTTTTGGCTGAATTTGCCACCTCCTTTGCGGATGCAGACCTGGTTGTTTTGAGTGATATTTATAGTGCTGGTGAAACGAAACCGGATGACATCAGCGGCGAAGCAGTTGCAGCCCTGGTTGCTGAGCATCACGACAACGTTTTCTATCGCTCCTCGCTCCAATCGATTAGCCAACTTTTGACTGAGATTTTGATTCCAGGTGATCTAGTTCTATTCCTGGGAGCTGGAAATCTGAATCAAACCATTCCCGAGGTCATGGCTTTTTATCAGAATGTTGAACAAGCACTTGCCCAAGAATGGCGTAGTCATGCTTAGGCTTGACGATTAGAGGAATTCTCATCCACGGCGATAGCGTAAACGTTTCTGGAATCGGGCAAATCTCGTTAAATGCAACCATGACTCTCTCTTACGACCCCCCCAAAGTAGCTACTTCAAGTCCAAGCTTCATTCCTTCCACGTGCAAGTATGTGTTTCCTGCGCCTGACCGCCACATTCGGCTTCCGGGAACTGAGTGTTTGGTTAAACCGCAAATTTCTCTGGCTCAACTGACCTCGTTTCGAGTGGGTGGCCCAGCCGAATGGTATGTTGCTCCACGCACTCTAGATGAGTTGCAGGCCAGCCTGGAATGGGCGCACGCTCAAGCATTGCCAATCACAATCCTGGGGGCCGGGTCTAACTTGCTGATTAGCGATCGCGGGCTGGCGGGTATGGTGATTGGCACTCGGCGACTGCGTCAAACAAAATTTGATCCAGACACAGCACAGGTTACAGTTGGGGCGGGTGAACCGCTACCCCGGCTGGCATGGCAAGTGGCCGATCGAGGCTGGCGTGGTTTGGAGTGGGCTGTCGGCATTCCCGGTACAGTCGGTGGCGCAGTAGTGATGAACGCTGGGGCACATGGTGGTTGTACTGCTGATGTGCTAGTGAACGCTCAAGTCCTTCTCCCCGATGGTAGAACCCAAATCCTGACTGCCAGCGAACTGAGGTATGCCTACCGCACCTCCTTATTACAAGGAAAAAATTGGACTGTTACCCGAGCGACCTTTCAACTCCAACCTGGTCATGATCCTGATGTCGTCACTGCTGCAACCAGCAATCATTTGAATCATCGCCGTTCTACCCAGCCTTATCACATGCCCAGTTGTGGCAGCGTGTTTCGCAATCCAGCTCAATACAAAGCCGGTTGGCTAATTGAACAGGTTGGCCTCAAAGGATTTCAAATCGGCGGCGCGCAAGTGGCTCAACGTCATGCCAACTTCATTCTCAATTGCGGCAACGCCACAGCGACCGATATATTTCAGCTCATCCGCCACATCCAACGAGAGGTAGAACATCAGTGGCGGCTGTGGTTAGAACCAGAAGTTAGGATTTTGGGAGACTTTCATCTGGTTTAGTGATTACAAAACCTGAACTGCAAAAACCAAACTTGGTGGATGAGCAGTGGCATAATGAAACAATTGCAAACTGTTGAAAAAAACTTTTACCTTAATCGCACACTATGTCACAAGGACAGGGATTCGGCTTCGGCCTGGGCAAAATGAAAGAACTAGCAGAAGCCTTCAAAAAAGCTCAAGAGGTTCAAGCGGGAGCTAAAAAGCTTCAGGAAGATCTTGAGCAAATGGAAATTGAGGGTGAAGCTGGGAACGGTTTAGTTAAAGTCGTTTTGAGTGGAAATCAGGAGCCATTGCGGGTCATGATTTCGCCTGAAGCTATGGGAGAGGGGCCAGAAATTCTCTCTGACCTGGTTACAGCAGCGATGAAAGATGCGTATAACAAGTCCACTGCCACGATGCGGGAGATGATGGAGGAGTTGACGGGTGGATTAAATCTGCCGGGGATGTAATAGTTATGTGGAACAGGCTTACTGTCGATCGATGAATAGGAACCGTTGATGCCGTACAAACTTTTGTTCGTCTGTTTGGGCAATATCTGCCGATCGCCAGCCGCAGAAAACATCATGAATCATTTAATTGACCAGGCCCGACTGACTGGCCAAATTGTTTGTGATTCGGCAGGAACGTCTGACTATCACATTGGCTCCCCGCCCGATCGACGGATGACTGCGGCGGCTACTCAACGCGGCATTTCGATGCAAGGGAGTGCCCGTCAATTTACCACAGCAGATTTTGAGGCATTCGACCTTATCCTGGCGATGGATCGGGATAACTTTGCCGGAATTTGTTATCTCGATCCAGCGGGTCGTTACCAGCACAAAATCCATTTAATCTGTGACTTTTGCACCCATCACACCTTGAAAGAAGTACCAGACCCTTACTACGGTGGAGTTGACGGCTTTAACCAAGTTATGGAGTTGCTTGTGGATGCTTGCCAGGGCTTGCTGGAGCATGTAACCCAAGAACTGGCAACCAAGTCCAACGTTTAATCCGCTTTCAGCGGAGTTTTTGCGATCGCATCTTTTTTCCTTAGCTCCAAAATTCATCTAGATTGATGGTTGCCATTTCTTGTTGCACTTCTTGAAAATAGCTACTTTCAGTGAGCTGAGCAACTTCCTGCTCTCGTTTCTGCTGATCAATTTCAATCTTTAACTCTTCTAATTGTCGTCTTAATTCATCTTCGCGGCGTTTGCGATCGGTAATATCCTGCACAATGCCTTCGTAGTACAAAACCTGACCACTACTATTTTTCACCGCCCGTGCATCAATCTGCGTCCAGATAATGCCGCCATCTTTGCAGTAGCAACGATATTCAAAGTTTTTCACCGATTCTTGCCGATCCAGCAATTCCATGAATTCAGCTCGCTTCTCTGGATCAACATAAAGCTGTTCTCCAATATCAGTAATGCTATTCATCATCTCAGCCGGTGACTCATAGCCATAGAGCTTTGCGAGGGCTGGATTGACATTCATAAAGCGGCCTTCCGGTGAGGATTGAAAGATGCCTTCTAGCGCATTTTCAAAAATGCTGCGGTAGTTTTCTTCGGCAATCCGTAATGCGGCTTCGGCCTGCTTGCGATCGGTAATGTCGCGCACCATAATCAGAACTTCATCGTCCCCTAAGACGAAAATTCGCACTTCTTCATCCTGAGTGTGCTGATCGATCGTGATTTGGTGTTCGTAGATTTGGAGTTCGCCCGTCGCTAATGCCTTTTGAATGTGATGCATGCGCAGTTCTGCGAGATCAGGCGGCAATGACTCGCGAACAGTGCTACCGGTGCTAAACCGTTTGACTCCGTAGACCCGCCGCAAGCGATCGTGGCCCACAATCTCCAAATAAGTTCCATCGCCGCGCGCACAAATCATCAAATCTGGAATGGTATCTAAAATAGCTCGGTTCTTGGCTTCACTCTGTTGCAATGCATTGAAGGATGCTTGAAGCTGGCTGGCCATGCCATTAAAAGACTCTGCCAACAAATCAATTTCAGAAATCGCACTGGGGGTCACATGTTGATCGAGATTGCCCTGAGCCAGCTCGTTTGAGGCTTGGGAGATTTGCAAGATGGGGCGAGTAATCCAGCGAGCAGTGAGAATTCCAAACGCGATCGCCACACCCAACGCGGCTAAACAAAGCAGCATTGTATTATTTCTGCTGCGATTAATTTCGCCCATAAAATCTTGCTCTGGCATAACGACAACCATCCAGAACATTAGCCCTTTACCGTCGGAATACGGCTGAAGTAACACAGATTGGCGATCGCCCTGAAGTTCAAACGTAAGATCATGGAGATCTTGAACCTGGGTGAAGTGCCTAAACTGATTTTGTAAATACTGAGCCGTGCCGCGCGTCAAATCGTTCTGGCTCTCGACGGCTTTAATGAGTTCAAACTTGCCATCACCTACTGGGCGCAGGCTGCTTTCACCGGTTGAAGTTGCGACCAATGCCCCCTCTCGGTCTACGATAAAAACCTGACCCGTGGGGCTAATTTTGAGGGTTGATAAAAACTCCGAAATACCAGCCAGCGCAATGAAATTTGAAAATACTGCCACTAGATTACCACTTTGGTCGTAGTAAGGCTCCGCCGCAGAAACCCCAAAGCTTTTTGCCGTGCGGGACTGGTAGACCTCTGACCAAGTGCGATCGCGGTTGGCAACAGCGGCTTGATACCAGGGACGAGTGCGTGGATCGAAGGTGTTCACACTCTCCAGCTTTGTTCGCTGCCCTGCCGAATTCAACTCATAAACGGCACGCCGAGGAAACTGAACGGTTGTCGAGGCGATGAAGCGCCCGTCCGATCGTTTGCCAACATAAATCATCGTTCCATCTGGAGTGCCCACAAAGTTTTCATCAAACATAGGAAACACTTGAAGCTGTTTAACGAAATGTTGTTCAACGGCTTCCTTGTTCTGGAAATTGAGTTGGTTAAGGCGTAGGGCGTTAACGTTGAGGCTGGTTAACTGATGCGCTATTTTGAAGTAATCCGTTAGGACGCGATTCAAGTGAGCCGCCACATCCATTCGCATCTGGCGGGCCAGGTTATGGGCTGATAATTGAGCATTACGGAAAGAGAGATACCCCACCAAGCCAACTGCCGCCACAATTTGCAAGACAAACGGCACAATTAGAGCGGTTCGTAGCTGAAATTTACTTGGCTCTTTGGAGACAACTTTACCAGTCATCAATCCCCTCACCCCCGGCAATCCATGCTTTTAAGTCTCGGCTTGGTTTTGCCACATTGAACAAATGCAACCCAAAGTCTTTAGATAAGTCTTCGCATACTTTGATGCCGCGAGTGCTATTGCCTTTAGCATCCAGTAGGGGTGAAAACGTGCCAATGCCCAACTGACCCGGAACAACTGCCGTAATTCCGCCACCAACGCCGCTTTTCGCAGGCATCCCTACGCGATAACACCATTCCCCTGAGGCATCATACATCCCACAGGTCAACATGACACTAATCACATCTTGAACATACTGTTCATCGATCGCGCGTTCCTTTGTCACTGGATTCATCCCACCGTTAGCCAAGGTTGCTGATAACATCGCCAGATCTCTAGCGTTCACCAAGATAGAGCATTGCTGAAAGTAGAGATCAAGCGTTTCATCAATGTTGTCGCTCACCATGTCAAAATTCCGCATGAGATAGGCCATGGCGCGGTTTCGAAAGCCTGTTGCCTTTTCGGATAGAAAAACTGGCACATTTAGGTCATGGTCTCGCCCAGTGTAGCGTTTGAACATTTCCAGCACGCGCTTTAGACGTTCAGTACCATTTTGCCCTTTGATTAAATCAGCTGTTGCGATCGCGCCTGCATTCACCATTGGGTTGTAGGGGCGGTTTGTGGCTTCATCCAAAACGATCGAGTTAAAAGCTTCGCCGGTTGGCTCCACACTAACTTTGCTATTCACATACTCACGGCCATGATCCTCCAGAGCTAGCCCAAATACAAAAGCTTTAGAAATCGATTGAATTGTAAATAGCTGGGTGCAATCCCCGACCTCAAATACCTGCCCATCCGTGGTAATGACGCAAATTCCAAACCACTCTGGTTTTGCAAGTGCCAGTTCGGGAATGTAGTCTGCAACGGCTCCATCATTGAGCGATCGATATTTCTCATAAAGATCACTCAGATAATTCCGAAAAGGTGATGTAACTGCCGTGATTGAATTCGCAAGAGATTGCAAATCTCCTAAACCTGTCATTGTTCTTACCCCTGAATAATGTGTCCCGCAACTTTACGAAATTCTTGGCTGATGGGATGTTCTGGATATTTCACACAAAACACTCCCTCACTGGCCAGTTGCACCATGTCTTCCGAAAGGGGAAAAACGCCTGCGACCGGTTCACTGTAGATTTCTTCGACTTTTTGCTTCAAAGCATCTAAGTTCAATTTGCTATGAGCTTTATTGATCGTAAGGAGCATTTTACGAACATTGAGTTGTCGTGCGACATCAATGGTGACAGCAGTACCTTGATAGTCTTGCTTATCGGGACGCAAAATCAAAATTAGGACGTGAGAGATTGCGATCGATAAGAAAGTTTCCTTAGACAATCCTGGATGCGTATCAATGAATAAATAATCCAGTTGCAATGTTTTCACTAAACTACGAAAACCGTCGTTCATGCGCTTGACATCGTATCCATCCCTCAAAATTCGAGCAATGTCATCGGCCTTAACACTGGAAGGGATAAGAAACAAATTACCTGCGTTATTTAAGCCAACATTGGAACTCACATCATAAGCAGCATCTTCAATTGAACTTTCAGCCCAGAGATAGTTATTTAATGTTGTCTGCACTTGTTCCGGTTCTAAACAAAACAGGTTGTGAATTCCAGGTGAAGGCACGTCTGTGTCTACAACTCCGACTCGATGCCCCTGCAACGCGATCGTTGTTGCTAAATTGGCGGTAAAGTTTGATTTTCCTGTACCTCCCCGATAGGAGTGAATAGAGACGACTTTAGGCATTTGGTTCAATAACAAAAGCTGTACCCTATATGAGCTACCAAATTTATTTCTTTTTTTCTACAGAACTCCGTATTTCTTCATATTTAGTAACCGAAATAATCAAAACCCCTAGAAATGCTCACTCCTTGCTTACAGAAAGTGTCGTTTTTTAACTGTGTATTTCGACACACTCCCTAAATGAATTATTCAAGCTAGGGCTTCAATAGCATGCAAGCAACAGAGCAAAGAATCCAAAATTAGCAACTTAAATAACTGGGAGTATCTACTACAAAAATTCGATTTGAATTTAGAGAAATATGCTCCTTTGCAGGAGCGTCTTATGAATATCTCCGCTCGGTAAATAGTTTGAGATAGCTCTAGGCAATTGTGGACAATTCGCCCTAACAAAGCTTCTTTTGTCCAAGCAGACATCCAAATTCAGATATCAAAGGTTCTACACTTTTTTGACGGAATCATGCCCATCTTGGTGTTAAAAAAACTTTAAAGGTCATGCAGTGTTTGAGTTAAGGGCGTATTGATGAATGACTTAATTACAACACTCGTAAAGTAGTAGGGATGCTGGCGATCGCGTCCATCGCTTGAATTTCTGTTAATGCTTGCCGAAAGTTCCCTTCTCGGACATCGTGGGTAACGACAACAATTTCCGCCACGTCGCCGCGCACATCAGTTTGCACCACGGATTCCAGGCTCACCTGATGATTCCCAAAACTGGTGCCAAGCTTGCCGATAACACCGGGAGAATCTTTGGTCAGGAAGCGAGCGTAGAAACGAGTGGTGAGGTCTGCAATGGGCGCGATCGTACAGTAGTGTTGATGGGCACAGGCGAGCAGGGGATCGAGTAAGGGCGCACCGTTAGCCTGTTTGGCAGCTCCTCGCTCGACTTTCAGAATGGCAGCGATATTCAGGATATCAGAGACTACAGCGCTGGCCGTCGGTCCGGCTCCGGCTCCTGGTCCAAAAAACATCACCTGCCCGATCGGGTCGCCTTCCACCAAAATCGCGTTGTAGACATCATTCACGCTGGCCAGGGGATGGGCTTTGGGGACAAGAGCGGGGTGGACACGAATCTGGAGTTGTTCAGATTGAGTGGCATCAATCTGGGGATCGCGCTTGGCGATCGCCAATAGTTTGATCACAAATCCTAGTTTTTCGGCATAGGCAATGTCCGTCGCTCCCACCTGCCGAATACCCTCGCAATGCACTTCGGTCAGCTTGATCCGCCCATTGAATGCAAGGGATGCCAGAATCGCAATTTTGTCGGCAGCATCCAGCCCATCCACGTCGGCGGTGGGGTCGGCTTCGGCGTAGCCTAGCTTCTGGGCATCAGCCAACACCTCAGCAAAATCGGCTCCCTCGTTTTTCATCCGCGTCAGAATGTAGTTGGTTGTGCCGTTGACAATCCCCGTCACGGCCTGAATGCGGTTGGCGCAAAGCGACTGTTTCAACGGTTCAATGACAGGGATGCCGCCACCAACTGCCGCTTCCAGTAACACATATACCCCTGCTTTTTCGGCAGCAGTAAAGATTTCATCGCCAAAGCGAGCGATCGCGGCTTTGTTAGCAGTAACCACGTGTTTTCCATGCTCGATGGCTTTCAGGATGAGCGATCGCGCCGGTTCCAACCCACCCATCACTTCCACCACGATGTCTACGTTGGGATCGCTCACGATGGAGTCTAGATCAGTAGTCAACAAATTACCCGGCAGTTCTACCGATCGTGGTTTATCGAGCGACTTCACACCCACCCGGTAAAGTTCCAGTTCGTTGACCAGGGGATGCCGTTGCACCGGATCAAGGACGATTTTTGCAGTTCCAGTGCCAACGGTTCCCAGTCCCAGCAAGCCAATCTTGAATCCCACGTCGAATGTCCTGAATGATGATCAAGTCCCCATTGTAAAGGGCAATGCCGGCAGAAAGCGGAGTTGCGTGTCAGGATACGATACGGTGAGGATGCTATTTAGCCCCATCTCCTATGCCTCGGTTAATTTTGCTGATTGGTTTACCAGGCAGTGGCAAATCGACGATCGCCCAAGCTCTGGTGCAAACTCGTTCCCAGCGTCGCATTATTTCAACAGATGTCATTCGGGCACAACTCTTTGGCGCAGAAAGCATTCAGGGAGATTGGCTGCTCATTTGGCGCGAAGTCAAACGGCAATTTCGCGAAACGGTGCAGCTGATTCAAAGTGGTGTTATCTCTGAAGCGATCTATGATGCCACCAATGTCATGCGCAAACAGCGACGGCAGGCGATCGCGCTGGCCCGCGATTCCGGTTTTACGCACATTACCGGAATCTGGCTTAATACACCGCTCTGGCTTTGTGTAGATCGCAATCAGAAGCGCGATCGTCAAGTATCCAAAGATATCATCTATCGCATGAATCGGTGTCTTTGCGGGGCACCCCCTTCTTTCCAGGAAAATTTTGATGAGTTGATAGAGATCAGCGATCGCGAGCAGGTCTCTTATTGGCCCCATACAATAGGAACACGCGATCTTGGACTCAGGCGATCGGAGTGACCCCGCATGATGACCCCAGCCGAACTGGAATACTTTGGCATCACCATCCCACCCACCCAGGATGAATTGCCTTACGACGATGAAGAAAATATGGAAAGTGAGCGCCACAAACTCCAAATGGAATTGCTCATCGATGCCCTCCAGCCGTGGCTAGATCAACGCGGTGAGGGTTATGTGGGCGGCAATATGTTTGTTTACTACAGCATGTCGCAGGTGCGAAACAAAGACTTCAAAGGCCCTGATGTATTTGTGGCACTGGGGGTGCCGCAAGGTGAGCGCAAAAGCTGGGTGTGTTGGGAAGAAGATAAAACTCCAGATATAGTTATCGAATTACTTTCGGCCAGTACAACAGCCAAGGATAAAAATCAGAAAAAATTGATTTATCAGAACCATATGCACGTGCCGGAGTATTACTGGTACGACCCCTTCAATCCAGATGATTGGGCTGGCTTTTCTTTAGTTGGTGGGCGCTACCAACCCATTCGCCTGAATGAACAGAATCAACTTGTGAGTCAAGTATTGGGACTGGTGCTGGTGCGCTGGCAAGGCGTGTTTAAGACAGTTTCAACAACCTGGTTGCGCTGGGCCCAGCCGGACGGAGAGCTATTACTCACAATGACAGAGCGGGAACAGCAACGAGCAGAGCAAGCACAGCAACGGGCGGAGCAAGCACAGCAACGAGCAGAGCAGGAACGCCAACGGGCAGAGCAGGAACGCCAACGGGCAGAGCAAGCAGAAAATCAAGTTATGACGATCGCCCAAAATCTGTTGCGAACTGGCTTACCCATTGAACAAGTGGCCGAAATCACAGGATTATCAGTCGAAGCGATCGCCAATCTGCCCAACTAACAGCCTTCATCAGTCTGTTCACAAGCCCCAATACTGACCCAACTGGTGGAACCGTCTGCCCAATGTTCTTTTTTCCAGATGGGGGCAGTGTGTTTGAGCGTATCGATCGCGTATTTGCAGGCCGCAAAGGCTTCAGTACGGTGTGGACAGCCGACAGCAACTAATACGCTAATTTTTCCGATCGCCAACTTACCCACACGATGATGCATCACGACATGGGTAACATCAGGCCAAGTTTGGTGAATGTTCGTCGCAATCTGCTCAAACACCTTCAATGCCATTGGTTCGTAAGCTTGATATTCCAGGAACACAACCGCCTTCCCTTCCGTGTTGTTACGCACCATGCCACTCATCAAGACGATCGCCCCATTCGCCCCATCATCAGCCAGTTGATACACCTCCTCCAGCGACAGGGGAGCAAATCGAATCGCAAAATAATCGTCGTTTTTTGAAGCCGTTGCTTGAGTAGGAGAAAACTGATGAATCAAAGAGTTCGTCATATGCTTCTAGAGAGATCTGAATTCCACAACAGTTCTTTAAGATTAGATGATGACTTAATAAAGTTTTTTTGAAATGAGTCAAAGGCTGCTTTTTTGCTTAACAGAGCTTTTTAGGATGTGTGTAATACCAACACGCTAAACGCTGGTGGTTTTTCGCAGGTTATTCAGACACGGTTCAGCCACAAATCTACCAGGATTTTTCATTTCGTTTCTTGCAACGATTTTTCCCTCGATTGGTAATCCAGCAAACATGACCCTTTCCCCTTTGCTATGCCCCAAAAGAATAACTTCACAAACTCCATCCTGTTTGGCTACGCCGTTGTCAAGAAACTACTAACAGCTTCTCTCGATAAAGTAAAGCTCATTCTGTTCTATCAACGGGCTGAAGTAGTTCGGTTGTTTGCCGACTCCAGTTTATCTGCTGAACGCCCCCGACTCTTAATTACGATCGCCCACATCACTTCCTTGGAAGAAGCCAGCGATCAACGCAAGGCTGCGCCAAAAGTTGCGCGCCTGACCCACACCATAGATGGGCTGTTAACCAGCTTTGCGCATTGCGATGCGAAGATTGTCGTTTACACGCTGCCCCAGCGACACATCACCCCGTTTCTACCGCAATATCAACTCGATCGGATCACAGTGCAAGAAGTCAGTGACTGTGACCCAATGTATATTGGCTTTCGGGCACAAGATGAACTCGCCAGCCAAGTCAACCATTTCGACTGGTTTATGTTTATCGAAGATGACATTGTGATTCACGATAGTCTCTTTTTGGAGAAGGTGGCGGCCTTTCATCGTGCGGTTCCCCGAAAGAACGTCCTGTTATTTCCGAATCGGTATGAGATGTATGAAGGAAATAAAAGTTATATCGACCTGACGATCGATGGTAACTTGGCCTGGAATAGGGTTTCTAGCCTTGTCATGAATGGCATTAAGCTGGCTGAATGCACCAACTCCCACTCTGGCATCTACTGCCTTTCCCGGGCGCAAATGCATTACTGGATTCGCTCAGGTCGTAACTGGAAAAATCGCAGCATTATGGTTGGCCCCCTAGAAACCGCAGCAACTTATTGCCTGCTGGAATGCTTTGACATCTACAAACCGCACCCTCAAAATCTTCATTTCTTGGAAGTGCGCCATTTTGATACAAAGTATTCCAAATTGCTGCCGGAACCGTCTCGATATGTCCTTTCAGCCGTAACGACTTCGCCTTAATGCTTAGGAATGCGAATTAAATGAAGTGGCCAATTTTGTGGAATAGGCATCTTGCCTGTCTCAAACAACCGGGATGGCTATCCCACTTTATTGAACTCATGATCCTTCAGCCGATTGCATCGACATGATCCGCAATCCATTGCAAGTAGGGATTGGAGCCTGCTTGCATAGGAATGGCGATGATTTCAGGCACCTCGTAGGGATGCAGCGATCGCACTTTCGCCTCCAATTGGGGAAACACCGACAACTTTGACTTAATCAATAACTGCCACTCCGCTTCAGATTGAATCTCATCATTCCAGGTATACACAGAATGAATGGGTAAAAAGCTAACACAGGCCGCCAGTTTAGCCTCTACAAGGGCGCGGGCAATATGTTCTGCCTGTTCTCTCGACGGTGCAGTGACCAGCACAATACTAAATAGAGAATCTGGAGCTTCCATAATCTTTATCAGCTAAACATCCAGCGAAAAGAGCTTAATTATGCAACCCGTAACATTATTACCAGAGGTCATCGCGAAAAATGCAATTTTCCCATTAGAGTCGAATGCATTGGCATGAGTGGAAAACAAAGGCTGTTATCGATGAAGCAATTAACGACACGCAACTTTGCGCTCTGGTCGCTTTGGGTTGGATTTGTGATTTATGCGTTTGGGTTCGCGCCCCCCAATCAACCCGACTCAATTCAGTTAATTCAACGCTTAGCGACGGCTCAAGTGGCTGGCATTAATCCATTGGTGGTGGCGCTGTTTAACATCATGGGGGTGTTTCCCATAATTTACGCAGCGTTGTTGTTGTTTGATGGCAGGATGCAGGGGGTACGCGCTTATCCTTTTGTGTTGGGATCATTTGCGGTGGGGGTTTTTGCGGTGTTGCCTTACTTGGCGCTACGAGAACCAAATCAGGAGTTTGCAGGAACAAAAAGTTGGCTGTTGAAGGGACTCGACTCACGCTGGTTAGGCGCAGGGGTGACGATCGCGGCATTGGTGTTGCTGGGCTATGGCATCACTCAAGGCGATTGGGCAGATTTTGTAGCGCAATGGCAGACCAGTCGCTTTATCCATGTGATGAGTTTGGATTTTTGCTTGCTTTGTCTTCTGTTCCCGCTCCTGCTCAAAGACGATATGGCGCGTCGCCGTTGGGAGCAACCGAGTGTGTTTTGGGGCGTTTCTCTCATCCCATTTTTGGGAGCTGCTGTCTATTTGCTCATTCGTCCAAAGATTGCTGAACAACCGCAGGCTGAACCGACGATCGCTGTCTAAAATGGGGCATGTTCGTTCGTGTTAGTTCCATGTGGTGTTTTCTTCCCTGGCTGCAACGATTGCTCCTTGGTTTCATCGTGGGTTTGATTGGACTTGGGTTACTATCGCCGCTCGCGATCGCCCAAGAGCTTGCGCTTGATCCCCGCTTGAGTCCAGTTGATCCGCAAATCATGAATCGAGCCGGGCTAGACTCCAGAAACATTCCCTCTGAGAAGGTCAGTCAGTTCGTTCAGGCTTGTCTGCAAGTAGTCACTCTGATTGAACGCCGAGAGAGTGATTTGCAGGCGGCTGAGACTGAGGCAGAGTCGGCCCGAATCGGGCAAGAAATTGAAGCTGAAGCCTTGGCCGTGATTGAAAAAAATGGGTTGACACGCCAGGAGTATCTCCAACTATTAGGACTGGCAAACACCGATCCAGAGTTTGGAGAGCGGGTTGCCGTTCAACTGCAAGAAACTTCAAGTTGAAGTAAATTGCATGCTGAAGTAAAGTCTGATGATTAAATGAAGAGAAGCTTTCAAACTCAAACCTGAACAAACCCTAAAGGTATACCGGCACTTTTCCAAAAGTCGGTATTTTTAGAAGGCTAAATGCAAATTGCTTTTGAGTGCGGCTAAATGACGGGGAATTTTTCACCCATCTCACCAACAGACTTAGCCCAGCGGCGACAAAAATTGCGCCGTCAGCGGCGTGTGCGTTTGGTTCAAACCATTTGGCGCATGGTGGCAGTGGCTGGTTTGGCGGGTGGCCTTGTGTGGGTCAGCACACATCCCGTTTGGTTAATTCGCAATGCCAACCAGGTGAAGGTGGAGGGCAATCAATTTTTACCCACCCAAACTGTGCGATCGCTACTGCCAATTACCTATCCTCAATCCCTGTTGCGGATAGAACCCCAAACGATCGCCCAACACCTGAAAGCTAAAGCGCCGATCGCCGAGGCCACTATTAGTCGTCAACTTTTTCCACCTGGTCTAACGGTCCAGATTCAGGAGCGAATCCCCGTGGCGGTCACCCTGTTAACCGCTGCTGATGCCCAATTATTGAATCAACGCTCCGTTAAAGGGCAGGCGTTAGCGTCGCGGGTAGGGTTGCTAGACGAAAGTGGTTTTGTGATTGCGTTGGAAAACTTCTTGCTGGTGGAGCGATCAGTTAAATTACCTACCCTAAAGATCATTGGAGAGGCTCAGCATTACCGCCCACACTGGTCGCAGATTTACCCATTAGTGAGCCGGAGTCCAGTCAAAATCTCTGAGCTGGATTTTCAAAATCCTGCTAATCTGGTGCTGAAAACTGAGCTGGGCCAAATCCACCTGGGTGCTTATGGTTCGCGGTTTCCAAATCAGTTGAAAATGCTCGATCGCATGCGCAAGCTTCCTGAACAAATCAGTCTCAACCAAGTTGCATACATCGATCTGCGAAACCCAGCATCACCGATGGTTCAGATGACAGGCAGAAAAGATCGCACACCCGCAAACATCCCTTTGAACTAGGAGTAAATGATGATAACAAACTGTTAGTCGGGTTAAGTGAACTAATTCAGCAATTGGTCGATGTTTCAGCCCGTTACCCCAGTTCTCAGCAAGATTGGTTTTTTAAACGACTTACCCTATAGTTGATCAAAGTCATTCAACCAGGAAAGTTGTTTTAAGCTAACTTATTTAGATCACAATTATTGCCAGGTTCTTATTAATTCCAATGACACTAAATAACGGCTTAGGAAATGCTCACGACAACTCTCACCCAGAAGGACATCCCCACTCCATCCTGGCGACTGACTCTGCCCACTCAGCGAACCACTTCGGTACTGTTATGAATCAGTCCATCAATCCAATGGAGCGAACCGGGGAAGACGTTAGGAGTAACAACATCGTGCCAGGCAGCGTAGCAAAAATTAAAGTAATTGGAGTTGGCGGTGGCGGTGGAAATGCCGTCAACCGGATGATTGCCAGTGATGTGACTGGAGTCGAGTTTTGGTCCATCAATACGGATGCCCAGGCGCTGGAAGGTTCAGATGCACCCAAACGGTTACAGGTGGGGCAAAAGTTAACCCGAGGCTTAGGCGCAGGCGGTAACCCGGCAATCGGCCAAAAAGCGGCGGAAGAGTCGCGGGATGAAATCGCCACCGCCTTAGAAGGTGCCGATTTAGTGTTTATCACCGCTGGGATGGGGGGGGGAACTGGTACTGGAGCCGCTCCGGTGGTGGCAGAAGTGGCCAAAGAACTGGGTGCCCTAACAGTGGGCATTGTGACTCGCCCCTTTACATTTGAAGGGCGGCGGCGATCGACTCAAGCGGCAGAAGGAATTGAAGCTTTGCAAAGTCGGGTAGATACCCTCATCATGATCCCGAATGACAAGCTCCTGTCGGTGATTTCGGAGCAAACGCCAGTCCAAGAAGCGTTTCGATCGGCAGATGATATTTTACGCCAGGGCGTACAGGGCATCTCCGACATCATCACCATTCGCGGATTGGTGAACGTAGATTTTGCCGATGTCCGAGCGGTGATGGCCGATGCTGGTTCAGCCTTGATGGGGATCGGTGTCGGGACAGGCAAATCTAGAGCCAGAGAAGCCGCCGTTGCCTCCATTTCCTCACCGCTGCTGGAATCCTCGATCGATGGGGCGCGAGGAGTCGTTTTCAACATCACTGGCGGCAATGATCTGACCCTACATGAAGTGAATTCAGCCGCAGAGATTATCTACGAAGTGGTTGATCCCAATGCCAACATTATTTTTGGAGCCGTGATTGACGAGCGGTTGCAGGGTGAAATTCGGATTACGGTGATTGCGACCGGGTTCACGGGGGAAGTTCAAGCCCGCCAACCAGCTAAACCAACTGGCGTGAAGCGGCCAACGCCAACCCCTGGAACTACTTCCATGCCGTCTACTCCGCCTGTAACTGATCCGCGAACGAAAGCCAATGGCCTGGATATTCCAGAATTTCTCCAACGACGGCGGCCGCCGCGCTAGATGATCTCTACAGGTTCACCTGGATTGGGCACAATCAGTTGCGTTGTGGGCACGGTTGCCAGTCGATCGCGGAATTCTGCAATACTGCCAACGGTCTTGATCAACTTGGGCAGGATACCACTGGCCTCAATGTCTCCCCGTGTAGTTGGGAGAAAAACCTTGGGTTTGAGTGTGTTAACCAGATCGATCGCCTGTTCTGGCCCCATGATGACTTGCCCCAAGAGTGGAAAAATCTGACCCATCACAGGGGCGATCGCCACATCGACAGTTCCAATGCGACTGGCCTCTTTGGCGGGATACCAATGCGGCTCGTAATAGAGCGTTTGGCCAGTTTGGCGATCAGTCAGCAGTAACCCGTTTTCCACCTGCCCAGGTTGAATTTCCGCGCCCAAAATTGCCTGCATCGTCAGATCATCAAGGGTGACTGTTTCCCAATGTGCCAACGCGGTAACATGCTGAAAGCCAAGTTGATGGAGTGTTTTGGCAGCTGTGGGAGAAGCGATAACCGGAATTGTGCGATCAAGCAACTTCAGCGTCGGCACATGACAATGGTCATCCACACCTTGAGAGATCACCAGCACATCGATCGCCGGCAGGGTTTCTGGAGTGTACGCCAGTGGAGTCTTGTGACGCGCTGTAAACAACCACGGCTGACCGTAAAACATCAGTGGGTCAACTAGCCACGGATCAACCAGAATGGTTTTCCCGGCAAGTTGAAAAATCCAACTGTTGAGATCAATCCAGGTGAGTTTCATAGCTCGAAATTTTTCTTAACATAATTCTTATCTTAATAGCGTTTCCTACTTATGCCCCAGTCCCTCTCCTCTTCCATTCCCATTGCCATGACAATCGCCGGTTCCGACAGTGGCGGCGGGGCTGGCATTCAGGCAGATCTGCGCACATTTGCGTTTCATCAAGTGCATGGCACCAGCGCGCTGACCTGCATCACGGCGCAAAACACACTGGGAGTCACACGAGTGGATGCTTTGCCACCGGAGGCGGTGGTGGCCCAGATGGAAGCGGTTGTCACGGATATTGGCGTGCAGGCAACGAAGACAGGCATGTTGCTGAATCAGGCAATCATCGGGACGGTTGCGGCACAAGTTTCAAGATTAAATTTACAAAATCTTGTGGTAGACCCAGTGATGGTGTCGCGGACAGGGGCACAACTCATTGCTGATGCAGCGATCGCGGCCTTACGGGAGAACTTAATCCCGCTGGCTACCCTGTTAACCCCCAACCGATACGAAGCCCAAATTCTGGCCGACATGGAAATTCATTCCCTGGCCGACATGGACACCGCCGCCCGCAAAATACATCAGCTTGGGGCAAAAGCCGTACTGGTCAAAGGGGGTGGCATGGCGGGAGAGCTACGCGGCTTGGATGTGTGGTTTGATGGCAGCCAGTTGGAAATTTTGCAAACTGAACACGTCAACACACCCCATACCCACGGCACCGGATGTACCCTGTCTGCGGCGATCGCGGCCAATCTCGCCCTAGGACACGATCCCTTCTCCGCCACC
>Ga0224722_1000598_pt1 | contig 20857 bp, 15 predicted proteins | sample Balambano_FR1_Me_FD_161646 | JGI IMG/M metagenome (GOLD analysis project Ga0224722, IMG submission 161646) | Freshwater sediment microbial communities from Lake Towuti, South Sulawesi, Indonesia - Balambano_FR1_MetaG | ecosystem: Environmental > Aquatic > Freshwater > Lake > Sediment | place... | reverse complement strand
CCCTCACCCCAACCCTCTCCCCCGTGGGGAGAGGGAGTGAGCGCATCGAAATAATTGACGTTCATCTCATACGGCGCGCGCGAGCCATCGGGCATGTGCTTGTATGACACAAGCCCCCCGTTGGCCTGCACGCGCGCGATCATGTCGTCAATCTCGCGGCTGCTCAGAATGCCGCGCGCTGGGTTGAGGCCGACGCCGTCGTGCGAGGCCAGAAAGTTGAAGAAGGTCGTTTGCTTGGACGGCAGGGTCAATGTGCCCGCCCACTGCGTCAGCGCCCGCGCATCGCCGGTCTGCAACGTGTGCAGCGTCAGCGGCGGGAGTGCAAAGTTGTAGACCAGTTGTGCCTCGTTTGTGCCGTCGCCGAAATACGAGATGTTGTCGGCGTGTGGCACGTTGGTCTCGGTGATGAGGCGGACGTGCGGCGCGGCGGCATCCAGCGCGGCGCGCAGGAGTTGGATGATGGCATGCGTCTCTGGCAAGTGGATGCAGGTCGTGCCGATCTGCTTCCACATGTAGGCGATGGCGTCGAGCCGGATGAAGTCCGCGCCTCGGGCAGCGTAGAACAGCATCAGGTCGGCGATCTCGATCAACACCTCCGGCTCGCCGTAGTTGAGGTCAATCTGGTCAGCGCTGAAGGTCGTCCACACCCGCCGCTCGCCGTCGGCGGTGTTGAACGCCGTCAGCAGCGGCAGCGCGCGCGGGCGCACGACCTGTGAGAGATCGGGGGCGCCCTCAACCGTGACGAAATACTTGCTGTATTTCGCGTCGCCAGCCAGAAAGCCCTCGAACCACGCGCTCTTGGCCGAGATGTGGTTGATCACCGCGTCGAACATGAGTTTGAAGCGCTGGCCCAGGCGGGCCACGTCATCCCACGTCCCCAAGTCGGGGTTGATGGCCCGGTAGTCCACGACGGAGAAGCCATCGTCGGAGGTGTAGGGGTAAAACGGCAGGAGATGCACGCCGCCGACCACGCCGGCCAAATGTTTATTGCAAAAATCGGCCAGAGTGTGCAGCGGGGCGCGACTTGGCTCGCGCACCTGGTCGCCATAGGTAATGAGCAGGCTGTCGCGCTGGGTCAGGCCGGTGGGGCCGCGCGGAGGAATGCGGCCATAGCCTTGAATGACGTTGATCAGCCGGTCGCTGACGTCGTTGGCGAGTGTGTCGCCGTAGATGACGGCGCACAACGATCGAACGCGGGCAAATGCATCCTCGGTCGTCATCGTGTCATTCTAGCGGCCCGGCGCTCATGGTTTCAGAGCAGAGAGTGACTAAACCCAGATAAACGTGACTTGCTACTTGGCTCGGGGCTGCCCTGCCATCCGCTGATCCTTCGACAAGCTCAAGACACGGCTACGGTTGCAAAACCCGCTCAAGCGGGTAGTAGGTCGCCTTAATTTTGCAACTGGTGCACTTGCACCATGCGCCCGCCGCGCAAACCACCTACACTGCCGAGCGGCTGTGAGGCCAGCGCGGCCGAGATGCCTATTGTCATGTTGCCCGCGGGCATGCTGGCCGAACCGGAACACGTGATGCTGCCCATAGCGCTGATTGAGCGCGCAAGCATGCGCACGATGTGATAGCGTTTGTCGCTGGATTGAGGATGACAGCAATCATTTCTTGTCGTTCCTTCGTCCCGTTCGGAACGCACCGACTCAGTAACACAAGATTCAATGGAGGTTTGTAATGTCTGACGCGATCGTTGAACTCAGCGCCAAAGCGCTTTCTGCCGCAATTCAAACCCGGCAAGTCTCGTGCCGGGAAGTGATGACGGCCTACCTGGCACAGATTGACCGCTTGAACCCAAAGGCCAACGCAATCGTTTCGTTGCAAGACCCGGAGAAGTCGCTCAAGCTGGCCGATGAGCGCGATGCCCAACTGGCCCGGGGCCAATCCATGGGCTGGATGCATGGCTTCCCGCAAGCACCGAAGGATATCCTTGACACGAAGGGATTTCCAACGACGCAAGGGTCTCCAATCTTCAAGGACAACATCGCAGACCACGACGCGTTTGTGGTTGCGCGAACGCGCAGCTGCGGCGCGATCATGATCGGCAAGACCAACGTGCCGGAGTTTGCGATGGGGTCGAATACCTACAACCCGCTCTTTGGCATAACGGGCAATTCATTCGACCCCACGGTCGTCGCGGGTGGCAGCAGCGGCGGGGCAGCGGTGGCGACGGCGCTGCGAATGCTCCCCGTTGCCGACGGCAGCGACATGATGGGATCGCTGCGCAATCCTGCTGGCTGGAACAACGTGTTTGCGTTGCGGACTTCGCGGGGTCGTGTTCCGTATGGGCCGACGCCCGAGGTCTTCTTTCAGCAACTTGCCTACGAAGGGCCAATAGCTCGCAACGTGCCCGATCTGGCGATGCTGCTGTCGGTTCAGGCTGGCTTTGAGCCGCATGCGCCGTTGTCGCTCGAGGGCGATCCGAAGCAGTTCACTCACGCACTCGAACGAGATTTCAAAGGCGTCCGGGTGGGTTGGATGGGTAACTACGATGGCGCTATCCCTGTTGACCCAGAGGTGCTGACGACGTGCACGGCGGCGTTGCGCCATTTCGAGACGATCGGGGGTACTGTTGAAGAAGCCAAGCCGGATTTTGACGTGAACCACGTCTGGCAGGCTTGGGTGACGTTGCGGACTTGGATGGCAACCAGCTCTCTCGGAGAATTGGCTGATGACCCGAAACTTCGTAAGTTGATAAAGCCAGAGACGATCTGGGAAATCGAAACGGGCAAGAAACAATCAGGCAAGGACATCTGGAACGCCAGCGTTGTGCGAAGCGCCTGGGTTCAAGCGCTCAACAAGCTGTTTGAAAGCTACGATTACCTGCTGCTGCCGACCGCTTCGGTGTTTCCTTTCAAAGTGGAGATCCATTGGCCGGAGACGGTGGCCGGACAGAAGATGGATACGTATAACCACTGGATGAACATTGCGGTCGGCGGATCGATGTCCAGCCTCCCCATCGCGGCTGTTCCGGCTGGGTTCAGCAGCAAAGGGTTGCCCATCGGTCTACAGATCATAGGACCTCAGACGAAAGATTTCGCCGTGCTGCAGATTGCTCACGCCTACGACCAAGCAAGCGGCTACAGCCGCAAACGCAGCCCGCTATTGGATTGATCTGTGTCGCGCAGCCTCACAAGAGGCTTAGGGAGCTACGGGGCGGCCGGGAATAGGTTCACGACGCGCCCCGTCTCCCGCAAACAGCATGTCCTTGCCCGCGCACGGCGACGATGCATTGTGCGCGCACTACATCAACCTACGGGTAGCAGCAGCTTTAGTTGGCGCGCGCGTTCCACGGCCCGCAGGCGGTTGTCCACACCCAACTTGCCCAGGATGTTGACGGTGTGATTACGGGCGGTGTAGGTCGAGATGGACAGTCGCAAGGCGATCTCTTTGTTTGACAACCCATCCGCTACCAACCTCAACACGTCGAGTTCGCGCTCGGTCAGTGGCTCGACCAATATCTCCGTGGCGAGGTTTGTCTGTTGTATGGGTGGTGTTGGAAAGGCAGCCAGCACAAGTTTGATGTGTGAGGTCTCATCGGTGCGTGCGCTCAGTGCGCGCAACAACTGCCTCATGGGTTCGCCCAGCTGAATGAGTGGCCCAAGGATGCCGCATGCGGCCGAGACTTCAACAGAGCGGCGCAGCTCCATCAGCGCCAGTTCCATTTCTCCTACCCCCGCCAGAGCCAACGCCAGTAAACCGCATACTTCCACCAAAAGGTGCCGATGGTGCTGACTCTCCATATAGCCGCGAACATCGTTCAGGATTTTGCAAGCCTGTTCCAGGCTGTCTGACGAACCCCCGGCGATCAGGATGCGGGCGCGAATGATGCAAATTCGATCTGTCACCGAGTGACGGATCAAACCTGGCGTGTCGTTTGGGTTGTGCAACGCCCATGCCATCGCTTGAGCGATGTCCCCGCGCACCATCGCCTGGTAAGCCTCCAACCCATCCGCATACTCGCGTAGAAGCCGTGACCCGACGCGCGTAGCGTTCAGCTTGAATTGCTCTACCCAGAGCCCAGCCGTGCGGGGGCGACCCTGATACGCGTAGAGGTCTATGAGACAGCAGATGCCGAGAAAGGCGTAGCGCCCGTTCATACTGTTTGGGTCGGACGCAGTGTGCTGCAGGTAAAGTTCGGCGTTGTCCAGACGATGGTGATATAACGCCATTGCACCGAGCAGCAATTGGCACAAGGCTTGCACAGACTTGATGCCCGACCGCTGCGCCAGTTGCAAAATCGCCTCACACTCACGCGTCGCAACAGCAAAGTTGCACTCCCAAAATTCCATCAATGCCTTCATCACGAGCAGATCACAACGCATTGACAGGGACAGTTGGGTGTTGCGCTCCAGGGCGACAGTGAGCATGTCTATGCCACAGGCCGCATCGCCCAGGGATTGGCAGGTCTCAGCGAGGGCCGTGATGATGTAGGTAGGCACTTCGGCGAGATAGGGCTGTGCATGCGCCCAAGCGTGTTTGATATCGGTCAGGGGGGCTGCGCCGTCGTGCGTGTGTTGCAGGGTGCAACGCAACGCGACCAACTCAAGTTGAACCGACTCCATGGCGACGCGTGTGGTCTGCACACCCTGCCTCAACAGGTGCTCTGCGCACAGCACTTTGGCCGCACATTGCGCGTCTTCCATGCGCGAGTGATGCACCCAGGCAGCGCTGAGCAACAAGAGTAGATGCTCATTCAGCACATGTTCAGGGATCAGCGCCAGCGCATCCATCAAAGCGTATGTGTCATCGTGATAGGCCAGGGCGATGCGTTGACCTTCCAGCAGGTCTGCAGCGCGCTCAAAATCCTCGATCTCAACCAAGTATTCGAGCGCCTCGTGCATGCCGGCATTGGCTGCCAGCCAGACGGCAGCTCGGCGATATAACCCAGCGATGGCAGGTGGCTCCCACGACGAATACAGCTTCGACTGCAGCATGCTTTGAAATTGGTGGTGGTAGCGATACCACAGCGACGGCGCGCTGAGATCCACGAGGAACAAGTTCGCCCGCTCCACATAGGCCAGCAATTGCTCGGCCCGTGCCTCCTCAATTTGCAACACTGTCGCGCATAGCGCTGGACAAAATCGCTTCAGGATGGATGTGCCGAGGAGAAATGTCTGCACGTCCTCCGGTTGTTGGTCGAGCACGTCATCTCGCAGGTAATCCATGACGTAGCGATCGCGATTGGCCGCAATATCAGCGAGATAAGCTGCTGAATTTGCGTGGCCGCGCATCGCCAGCGCCGCGAGTCGCAGCCCCACGGGCCAACCCTCGGTGTAGGTGTGCAGCGCCGTCACAGTCTCGTGACTCACCGGTCGCGGCAATACATTCGTCAGGAAGGCAGCCGCTTCGACCGTTGTGAAGCATAAGTCCTGTTGACGCACTTCAGTCAGCCAACCCCGCGCTCGCCAGCGATTGAGGGGCAAGTGATAGGGGTCAACGCGCGTGCCCAACACCAAGTGGAATGAGGACGGCGCAAACTGAACCAGCCGTGCCAGCACGGCGTGTATTGCCTTGTCCTCGATCACGTGATAATCATCCAGCACAAGCACAAAACGGCTGGCCAACGATTCCAGCACGTTGACGAACACGTCGGCCAGCGTTTCGAGCGTGGGCGCTGGGTTCTCCTGAAGCAGTGTGTTGACAGCAGCACAGCTCTGCGGAAATCTTTCCTCGATAGCAGCGACGAAGCCACGAAGAAAGCGTGACAGTTGATCGTCAGATGGATCAAGAGTCAGCCAACTGGCGTTGATGGCATCGTGCGGTGGCTCGAGCAGTTGATCCAGCCATGCGCTGAGAAGGGTGCTCTTGCCAAAGCCTGCACCAGCCGACACCAAAGTGACCTTGCAAGCCAACCCGTCGTTTATTTGGTGCAGCAGGCGCGGGCGAGCGATGACCCCAGGTGTGGGAGCGGGCCGATGAAGTTTGGTGTGCAGCGGCGTCGCTTGCATAAAAGTCATTGGACCTCTTGCAAAAATGCGCGTTGAGGTGGACTCCACCTCGTCAATCGTCATGATTTTGCGTGCGATAGGTGGAGTCCACCTGACGTATGCAAGAGGTCTATTAGGTCAAACGCGTGTTCCCGAATTTTACAGAATTAACGTGCTTGCTAGTCGGTATGTTAGTTCATCAATAGTGCATGTGCACCATACGCCGTGCCGCTGGATAGCGTAAGCTGACATGCACGGTATGGCGGTGCAGTACTCCGTGTGCGTGCGAAGCATCTTGGATGAGGGTTGGGTTCGAGTACTACATGCCAAGCCAATCGCCACCCATCGGCACTATGACGATCCACGAACGCTGCTGATTCTCGATCTTGCCGATCAAGCAGCCATGCTCGGCCTGCTTAACCGCCTTCACAACATGGGCCTGACGGTGCTTTCTGTGACGTTGTGCCCGGCAGACGTTGAATAGAAGCGAACAGCGGATCGCACAAACATGATTTGGTGGCTCTTTAATGACCCCATGCAATCAGTAAGGACAAAAGGAGAAACAAACAAGATGAGTAACGCACCAGTTCAAGTCGTCGTGGCCGCGTTCAATACGCCCGACAAGGCCGGCCAAGTCATGGCCGACCTCAAGAGTGGCAAGAAGGCCGGCTATATCGGCATCCTCGATGCCGCCGTCGTCGTGAAAGGCGCTGACGGCAAACTCAAAATCACCGACTCCAAGCGCCGCAGCACCAAAGGTTTTATTACCGGTGGTGTGATTGGCGGCCTGATCGGCCTTTTGGCTGGCCCGGTCGGTTGGGCGGCGCTGGGCGGCGGCGCGATCGGTGCCCTGATCGGCAAGATTCGGGGCGCGCCGCTGAAGAGCGAGTTGACGGACATCGGCTCGGCGTTGACCGTCAACAGTTCGGCGATTGTAGCGATCATTGAGCACACGTGGGTGCCGCAGTTGGAAGCGGCGCTGGTGGCGGAAGGGGCAAAGGTAGCCAAAGACGCGTTGAAGGCCGACATCGCCGAGCAACTCAACGCCGGTGGGAACGTGCTCTACACCGCGGGCGGGGACGACATGGCGAGCGGCGCGGCGCGCATCGCGGAAGGATCCGACGGCACGCGGGTCACTGGCGGCGTAGTCAGCGACAGTGGTGCGCTCATCACCGACGCAGTGATCACTCACGAAGAGCCTGCTGACGCCAACGATGGCGCTGGTGCGAGCAGCGCCAAGCCAGCCAACAGCTAAGTCCTGTATTGATTTCACTTTCCAGGAGAGATCAGATGGCCGTCAAAAAGAACACTGGCAGCAAGTCGAACGCGAAGACTGCTGCCAAGGTGAGCAAGACAACGAAACTGGCCGTAGCGGCCGACGCACTTGATGTGGTAGCTGCCGCAGGCAGCGTGAGCGGCGCAGCCACTGCACTGGGCGGCGCGCGCGAGGTGAAGGCCGCTGCCGACGGCGCACGCATGAGCAAAGCTGAAGCCGTGGCCGCTGCCAGCAATGCCACGCGCGGGGTGAGCCAGATTCGCGTCGGCGCGGGCTTGACGGCGCTGGGCGATGTGGCCAGCGCGGCCGGCGATGCCGACATTGAACAAGGTGCAGCCCTGCTCGATCACGCCGACGAGGTGGCCGCCGTTGGTGCGATCCTGAAAGTCGTCAGCGCCACCGAATAGAGAGGAATCTCGTTTTGACTCGAAAACGAGACCCTTCGTCCCACGATCCTTTGGCCCATAAGGCCAAAGGCCGTTGGGATCAAAGGACTTTGCTCAGGGTAAGAAACACAATTTCAATGTGGCATGATTGCGCGCCAACGTCATGCCCACAATCCCCATCACCCCGATTACCCCCGAGCACCTGTGCGACCTGATCCTGATTGACGATGTGCGCGTCTCGCCCGACGGCGGGCGCGTCGCCTTCGTCCGCACGGCCGTGGATCGCAGTGGCAACAAATACAACCGGGTCATCTGGCTGAAAGACCTGACCGACCCGCGCAAACCCGCCGAACCATTGACCGGCAACACCAAAGACGGCGCGCCGCGCTGGTCGCCGGATGGCGCGCGGCTGGGCTTCATCTCTGGCCGCGACGACAAGCCGGCGGTGTTCGTGCTGCCAATGGGCGGCGGCGAGGCGCGCAGCGTGGCAACGCACCCCAACGGCATCGGCACGTTCGAGTGGGCACCGGATGGCAAACGCATCGCCTTCACGGCGACCATGCGGCGGGATGAGTGTGAGCAGGAGGATGAGAAATCCGAAGTCAGAAGTCAGAAGTCAGAAGAAAACGAATCAACCAACAACCAACAACCAACAACCTTCAAAGACGCATGGGCGTTGAAGCGCGAGAAGGAGCAGAAGCAGCACGACGAGGAGATGCGGCTCGACCCGCGCGTGGTCAACCGCGTGCCGTATCGCACTGGCACCACGTTCATCGAGGATCGCTACGCGCACCTTTTCGTGGTTGACGTGCCGGCCAGCTTCGCCGAACCCAACAACGCAAAAGCGAAGCGCTTGACGCCGGACGACAGCGTGGCCAGCTTCGGCGCGCCGCACTGGTCGGCCGATGGCAAATCGCTCTACAGCCACTACACCCGCGACCCAGACAGCGGCGAACTGTTCCGCTATGCCGACATCGTGCGCTTCGCCGGGCGCAGCGACGCGCGCGACTACAAGCGCTTGCCCGATGCGGGCTACTCGTGCTACGAGCCGCTGCCCTCGCCCGATGGCAAGTGGATCGCCTTCAACCGTTCGCAGGATGACCCAGCGGCCTACCAGCCCGGCACCCTGGCCATCATGCCGGCCAACGGCAAGGGCAAGATCGTAGACTTGACCGAGGTGCTCGACCGCAGCTTGGGCGACTACAAGTGGAGCCCCGACGGCAAGTATGTCTACTTCACGCTATTGAAGGACGGCGCAACCAACCTGTGGCGCGCCCGCGTGCCGGCCACGGTGACATCCGGAATCGAGCTGGATCAGCTCACCGATGCGGCGCAGGAGATCAACAGCTTCGACCCGCTGCCCGATGGTCAGGTCGTGTTCGCCGCCAGCACAGCCAAAGACCCGAGCGCGCTGTTCCTGCTGGATGCCGACCGGCGCATCCGTCCGCTCTACCAGCCCAATGCTAAATTCATCAAGGAGAACAGCGTTGGCCCTATCGAGGCGCTGCGCTGGCAGAGCGATGGCCGGACGATTCACGGCTGGCTGATCAAGCCGCCGAATTTCGACCCGAAGCAACGCTATCCCCTCATCGTGCAAATGCATGGTGGGCCGCACGTGATGTGGGGGCCGGCCACGCGCAGCGCCTGGCACGAGTTTCAAGCCATGGCCAGCGCCGGCTACGTTGTGTTCTATTGCAATCCGCGCGGCTCCGATGGTTATGGGCGCGACTTTTGGCACGCCAACCGAGGTGACTGGGGCGACGGCCCGATGCGCGACGTGCTGGCCGGTGTGGATTTGGCGTGCGGGCGCGACTATATTGACAGCAAGCGGTTATGCCTGACCGGCGGGAGCTACGCCGGTTATCTGACGGCCTGGATCATCGGACGCGACCATCGGTTTGCTGCAGCGTGCTCACAGCGCGGCGTCTACAACCTGGTCTCGATGCGCAACACCACCGACATCCCGTTTTTCAACGACCGGGAGAGCGGCGGGATTACGCCCTGGGACGACGTGGCTGCGTTGTGGCGGATGTCGCCGATTTCGCTGGCACCGAACGTGCAAACGCCGTTGCTGATCGAGCACAGCGAGCAGGACTATCGCGTGCCGATGGAACAGGCCGAGCAACTGTTTCAGGCGCTGCGGCTGAAGAAGAAGAAGGTCGAGCTGGTGCGCTGGCCGCGCGAAGGGCATGAACTCTCGCGGGCGGGTGAACCCAGGCACCGCATCGAGCGGATTCGCAGGATGATCGAGTGGTTTAATGAGCACACTGAGAAGCAAGACGGTGGAAAGCGAGAACCCACGTAGTTCCGTCAGCCGGTTTGTGCCGGCGCCTGTAAAGGGCACGCGCATTTACGGCGTCGCGCGCCGCAACAAGCCAGAGGTCAAGCGCTTCGTCAAGTTTGCCATCGTCGGCGGCGGCGGCCTGATCATTGACATCGCACTGCTCAATATCTTTGAGCGCAACTTTGGCATGCCCGTGCCGATCGCCGTGGCGCTGGCGTTCATCATCGCCGCCACCAACAACTTCATCTGGACGCGGCTGTGGGTCTACCCCGAATCGCGCTCGACCAAAAAGCGCAAGCAGATGCCGGTCTTTCTAGCGGTGAACACCGCCGGTCTGCTGATCAACGAGTTGTTTTTCCTGTTCTTTCTGCAGGGGATCACCGGTGTGGTGCAACTCGTGCCAATCGCCTTTGTGCAAGCGCACTATCGCGGCATCGGCCTCAACGTCACCAAGCTTATCGCCGCCGTGATCGTGATGCTGTGGAATTTCTTCGTCAACCGCTTTGTGACCTTTCGCAACGTCAAGTGGCAAAAGAACCCAAATGCCACCGCAGCTGCGGCCGCCGTCGCTTCTATCCCCGCCGAGCCGGACATGTTGGATAGCACCTTGTGAAGGTGATTGGCGATTGGTAATTGGGACGCGCAGCGGCCACCAATTACCAGTTACCATTCGCCAACTTTGGCTCGCATCACCTTAGACTACACGCCTGCTATTCATCAAGGCGCGGGCATTGGCCGGCTCACCCGCGAACTTGTCCGCGCGTTGCTGGCCCTCCCCGCGCCGCACACCTATTCGCTGTTCGTGATGGGCCGGCCGCCAGCCGATATCCCCATCTCCAACGTGATGAACACGTCGCACCTGCCGCTGCGCGTGGGCCCCTACACCGACCGCTGGCTGTACCGGCTGTGGTTTCGCGCCAACGTGCGCGTGCCGGTGCAGCAGTTCAGCGGCCCGGCCGATCTGTATCACGCCACCGACTTCGTGCTGCCGCCGCAGCGCAAGGGCGTGGCGGCAGTTGTCACGGTGCACGATCTGTCGTTTGAGCGCGACCCCGACAGCGCACCGCCACGCCTGATTCCGTTCCTCAAGCTCGTTGTGCCCGAGTCGGCCCGCGCCGCGGCGCACATCGTGGCCGATAGCTACGCCACCGCCCGCGACCTCGAATCGCTCTACAGCATCGCGCCGGACAAAATCACGGTGATACACAGCGGGGTCGAGCCGCGCTTCTCGCCGTTCAGCGGCTCGCTCTACGACCAGCGCCGGCGCGAGGGCGTGCTGAAGAAATATGGCATCGGCGGCACGTCGTTCATCCTCACCGTTGGCACCATGCAGCGCCGCAAGAACCACCTGCGGCTGGTGCAAGCCTTTGCCAAGGTCGTGAGCCGTGAGCCGTGGGCAGTGAGCAGCAGCGCTCGGCCCACGCCCCACTCCCCACGCCCCACAACTCTGGTGATCGCCGGCGGCAAGGGTTGGCTGTATGAAGACGTATTCGCCGAGGTCAGGCGACTGGGCATCGAGGCGCGCGTCAAGTTCATCGGCTTTGTCGAGGATCGCGACCTGCCACACCTGTATCGCGCCGCCTCTGTGTTCGCCTTCCCCTCCACCTATGAGGGCTTTGGCTTGCCGCCGCTGGAGGCGATGGCGTGCGGCGTGCCGGTCGTCACATCCAATGCATCGTCGCTGCCAGAAGTGGTGGGCGATGCGGCGCTGCAAGTGGACCCGCTCGATGTGGACGCGCTGGCCGCCGCGCTGGACAAGGCGCTGCACGATGAGGCCTGGCGCGCCATCGCCATCGAGCACGGCTTGTTGCGCGCCCAGCAGTTCACCTGGGACAAGGCCGCCCGGCAGTTGCTAGCCGTGTATGAGCGTGTCTTAGCTGCTTGAAAAGTCAGGCCCCTTCATTCCGAACCGCGTAGCGGCGAGGAATCCCTGACGCTCTGTGTCGAGCGAGCCGATGTCGGCTTTCGTTGGGTTAGGCGTCAGGGATTTTCCCGTGATCCCCGTTCCGTTGCACGGAACGTGAAACGGGATCGAGGGACTCGCATTCGCTGCTCAGAAACATGCCTTCGGCCGTAGGGGTCGCTCTACCCCATGCGGGGCACAAGTCCGTAGCGACCCTGGTAGCCCGACGATGGCGCGCTCTCCGTAGCGCGCCCTACCGTTTCTGCCGCGTCGTCTGGCCCGCGGCCATCTTGAACTCGGAATGACGATGCAAGGTGATAATCACCGCGTGCCGCAATCGAAAATCGAAAATCGAAAATCGAAAATACGGGATCTGCCCGTCGCCGACCGCGCCGCTGCCCTCGGCCTGAGCGAGGCCGACGTTGCCGTCCTGCGTGCCGGCTTGTCGCTCGACCAGGCCGGCCACATGATCGAGAACGTCATCGGCACGTATGCCCTGCCGATGGGCGTGGCGCAAAACTTCGTCATCAACGGCCGCGCCATCCCGGCCATTCCCATGGTGGTCGAGGAAGCCAGCATCGTCGCGGCATGCAGCTATGCGGCCAAGCTGGCCCGCGAGACCGGCGGCTTCAGCGCCGGCAGCAGCGCGCCGATCATGATCGGGCAGATTCAAGTGCTTGATGTGCCGGACATGACGTTGGCGCAGGCTTCACTGGCGCAGGCCGCCGACCAGCTCATCCACTGGCTGAATCACGACAACCCCTCGACCCGAAGCAAGCACGCGAAAGCCGTGGGAATTGAGATTCGTGAATTGGGAATGGGGAATGGGGAATTCGGAACTCCCCATTCCCCATTCCTCATTCTCCATTTGCTCTACGACTGTGGCGATGCAATGGGCGCGAACCTGATCAACACCGCGTGCGAGGCGCTGGCCCCGCGCATCGAACGGCTGACTGGCGGGCGGGTCAACCTGCGCATCCTGTCCAACCTCAGCGACCGGCGCATGGCTTGGGCCAGTTGCACGCTCAACGCCGCGTCTTTGCTTGGTCAAGATGAGGCGCGTCAGTCTCCAATCCAAAATCCAAAATCCAAAATCGTAAATTCCATTATTGAAGCCTCTCTCTTTGCCGAACTCGACCCGTATCGCGCGGCCACACATAACAAGGGCATCATGAACGGGATTGACGCCGTCGTCCTAGCCACCGGCAACGACTGGCGCGCGGTCGAGGCTGGCGCGCATGCCTACGCCGCGCGGGGCGGGCGATACACCGCGCTGGCGACGTGGCGGGCGAACGAAGCCGGTGATCTGGTGGGCAAGATCGAGTTGCCACTGGCCGTCGGCATCGTGGGTGGGGCGACGCGGGTGCACCCTAACGCCCAAGTCGCGCTCAAGCTGCTGGGCGTGCAGACCGCGCGCGAGTTGGCCGAGATCATGGCCTGCGTCGGCCTGGCGCAGAACTTTGCCGCCATTCGGGCGTTGGCGATGGAGGGCATCCAGCACGGGCACATGGCGTTGCACGCCAGGCAGATCGCTGCGGCGGCAGGCGCGACCGGCGACGAGGTTGAGCGCGTGGCGGTGCAGCTGATCACCGAGAAGAACGTGCGTGTGGAGCGGGCGAAGGCGCTGCTGACGCGACTGCGGTCATCGCTCTGAGCGGCATTCAGTTAGCGCTTCAGCCCCTGTCCTTCGCATCCTGCTTGTATGACCCGCGCGGCACAATGCCGCGCTTGAGCAGCTCTTGCTGGATGGCGCTCTCGATGTCTCGCGCGTCGTCCTTGCCCACCACACTTTCTTGGTGCGCCGCCTTCAAGATCAGCGGATAACCCTCGCCCATGTTGGCGTGGCGATGTAGCACAGCAGCCAGCACGCCGACCCGGCCGACGCACCACTGTGGGACCTCGATGCGACCCACGACCGACGCGATGCCTGCACCCGCGCCGAAGTTGACGTAGCAGGCGCGCATGGCGTGCGTTCCAAGCACATCGTTCACTTCCCAATTCGGGTCGAACAGCGCCGTACGATGGGCGGGTTCCAACGCGATCTCCATCAAGTGCCGGTCCACGATGCCGGCCATGCGGCCATCATTCGCGCGCAGCAGGCCGTCGCTGATCTGGTCAAACGGCTTGCCATCCAGCGCGCAGGCGCGGGTGATGGCGTTGCTGTTGGGCTTGTCTATGTAGCCGCACACCAGTGCGCCGCTGGCGTGTATCGCATCCAGCGCGCGCGTGATGGGCGGCAGAAGTTTGGTCGCCAGTTGCCTGACGTTGCGCCCGCCCAGCAACGCAAAGGGCACGATCGAGCCATCCGCAATCGCGATAGGTGTGAAGCCGGCGTCGCGCGCCATCTGGCACGCCTCGGCCAGCAACGCAATCTCCAACGCGTCGCGCTGGTTGCTGATTTCGCTGGGCGGCCGCAATTCGCCGGTCTGCTCGTCGTATAGCTCGGTCTCGGGGATGAAGCGCGACCACTTCAACTGCGACAGCGCCCTGCCGAGGGATTGATCCGCGCTGCCGTAGGTCACGCAGGCGCAGCCAGCCTGAACGTAGGCGAACTGAAATGGCTTGTGCCGGTCGGGCAAAATTTGCGAGCCGTCCGTGGCGATCAATGCGTAGCGCTCAGGAAGCGCGTCGAAGCCGAGATGTTGGTTGATGGCCTCGCCTTGGGTGAACAGCGCGCCGCTCCAGCGCAGGCCGTGCACGTTGGCCGCTGCCAGGCAGGCGGCCAGCAGCGCGTCGGCTTGGGTGTAGTTGGCATCGATCGGTTTCAGCAGGTCGGCGATCACATCGGCGCGGCGCTTGCGGCTCTCGTCGAAGCCGTCTGCAAAGCCAACGATCTGCGCGCGCAGTTGCGAGGCGTCTATGGGCATGCGCCGATTGTAGATGTGCGTTCCATGCAATCTGTAGCTTCAAATCACGCTGAGGAAGTTGCTGAGCAACTGCTTCCCGTGTGTAGTCAGGATGCTCTCCGGGTGGAACTGCACGCCGAAGGTTGGATGCTGGCGATGGCGCACGCCCATCAACTCGCCATCTGTCGTGAACGCGGTCACTTCCAACGACGATGGCAACGGCTCCTGCACAATGAGCGAGTGATAACGCGTGGCCTCGAACGGGTTGGGCAGGCCGTGGAACAAGTCTTTGCCGTTGTGGTGGATCATCGAGGTCTTGCCGTGCATGAGTTTGGGCGCGCGCACCACTTCGCCGCCGAACACATGGCCCATGCACTGCTGCCCCAGACACACGCCCAGGATCGGCAGTTGGCCGCTGAACGCGCGCAGCACGTCGTTGCTGACGCCGCTGTCCTTCTGCGGCGAACCGGGGCCGGGCGAGATGACGAACGCCGCCGGCGAGAGCGCTCGCAGCTCGTCAATCGTGGCCTTGTCGTTGCGGATCACGCGCAGGTCTGCACCCAGTTCGCCCAGATATTGCACCAGGTTATAGGTGAACGAGTCGTAGTTATCAATGACGATAATCATGGTTCATCTTGCATCTCTCATCTTGCATCTTTCATTTCACACATCTCTTGGCACCGGTAAATGAAAGATGAAAGATGAAAGATGGCAATGATCAATTGCTCTCGGCTTCATCAATCGCGACGACGACGGCGCGCAGCTTGTTGGCCGTCTCCTCGTATTCGCCGGTCGGGGTGCTATCGGCCACCACGCCGCCCGCAGCCTGCAAATAACATGTGTCGCCGATCATCACCAGCGTGCGAATGACGATGCAGGTATCCATCTGGCCGTTGAAGGAGAAGTAACCGACCGCCCCGCCATAGATGCCGCGTCGCTCGTCCTCAAGTTCCTCGATGATCTCCATCGTGCGCACCTTGGGCGCGCCGGTGAGCGTGCCGGCCGGGAACGTGGCGCGCAGCACATCGAACTGATCCAGGCCGTCGCGCACCTCGCCCTGCACTTCGCTGACGATGTGCATGACGTGCGAGTAACGCTCAATCACCATCAGATCGGGCACGTGCACCGTGCCAAACTTGGCGATGCGCCCCACATCGTTGCGGCCGAGGTCAATCAGCATCACGTGCTCGGCCCGCTCTTTGGGGTCGCTCAACAATTCTTCGGACAACGCCTTGTCTTCGTCCTCGGTCTTGCCGCGCCGCCGTGTGCCGGCGATTGGCCGCACGGTGGCGATGTTGTTCTCGAAGCGCGTGTTCAACTCCGGCGACGCCCCGATGATGCGCAGCGGCTTGGGCATGTTTAGCAGCCCGTCGAAGTTCAGGTAATACATCCACGGTGAGGGATTGATCCGCCGCAGGGCGCGATAAATGGCGAACGGGTGGGCCGTCGTGCGGCGTCGTAAGCGGCGCGACACTTGAATCTGAAATGAATCGCCCGCAGCGATGTATTCCTTCGCGGCGCACACGGCGGCTTCATATTCAGCCTGCGTCTTGTTGCTCACGGCCGGCGTGCACTCGGCGGCCGGGTCGGGCGCGAGGCTCATGTAGGGCGCATCGAGCCGCGCAGCGACAGTCTTGATGCGCGCGACGGCATCCTCATACGCCGCCTCGACACCATCGGTGATAAAAGCATTCGCGATCACCAACAGGCGATGGCGGGCGTGGTCGAACACGGCCAGCGTGTCGGCCAGCATGTAGACCGCATCGGGCACGCCCAGCACATCTTTGGCCGTCGCCGGCAGGCGCTCAAACTGGCGCACCACGTCGTAGCCGGTGTAGCCGACCAGGCCGCCGCAGAAGCGCGGCAAGTCGGGCAGCGGCACGAAGCGATAGCGCGCCATCTCTTCGCGCAGCGCATCCAGCACGTCGCCATTGCGTGGGGCGTCAACGGCGCTCAGGCGGGGTGTGGGGTATGCAATCGGCTCGACCTTTAGCCCATCGGCGGTGAGCGTATGGCGATGCAGCGCGCCATCCTGCAACACCAGAGCCTGGCGCATGCGCACACCCAGGAACGAATAGCGCGCGATGCGTTCGCCGCCGTCCACGCTTTCGAGCAGGAACGATGGTTCGCTGCCGCTGAGCTTGAGGAAGAGCGACACGGGCGTCTCGAGGTCCATCGCCAGTTCGGCGTAGATTGGGATGAGGTTGCCGCGTTCGCTCAGTGCGCGCACCTCATCGAGGGTGGGTTTGATCGTCAGCCGTGGCATCCTGCGATTTTGGATTGCCGATTTTGGATTTTGGATTGCCGATTGTTTGCAGTTCCAATCGGCAATCCAAAATCCAAAATCGAAAATTGGAAAACGCCTCCATCCCATTGCGGGACGAGAGGCGTTGCTCGTGGTGCCACCCTGCTTCGGGCGACCGCAAGGGTCGCCCCTACCTGCGAACTGTCATTCGCTCCGCCTTGTAACGGGGGCGGTTCCGGCGTGCCTACTGAGCGTTAACGTCAACGGCTGTTCGGCTTGCGACTCCCAAGTCCATTCCGCGTTGCTCGGCGCATCCGGCTTTCACCACCAGGCCGGACTCTCTATCCGCTTCTGCAAGGCGTACTCGTCTTGATCTTGGTCTTTGCTGGGCCAGATTCTACACAGCCTGTCAAGGGAAGTGCAAACAAAACGCCGCAGCCCTCACGGATTGCGGCGGGTATTCGGTTGTTATTCAGTTGTCTGTCACGGGCCTGTTACGGTTGCAATGATCGCGTCACAGCACCGTGAACAATTTCCGGCTGCGCAACGCGTGTCTTTGGCGCGCCCAAATCAAGATACTCCGGGTTGCGCCATTCCAGCAGCGTGCTCCAGCCATCGGTGGGCGGGTCGCTGATGTAGTCCCGCAGCAGGCCGCGAAACTCGAACCCATTGCGCAGTTGCGTGCTGAAGGTGCTGTCGTAGATCAGCCCGGCGCGCACATAGTGAACATATTCATGCGCCGTCATGACCCGCTTGTAGTTGGCGTAGCCCGGCATCATGCCGCCGAGCACCTGCCCTTTCAGGCCCAGCCGCTGCACCAGCGCCTTGCGCGCATCGTGCAGCATGCGCGCGATCCCGCGCCCGCGGTAATCCGGGTGCACGCACATATCCACGCCGTAGTAATAGTTGCCGCGCGGATTGTGGTTGGTCAGCCAGCCGCCTGCGATGGCGTCGAAGAAGGTGTGATGTTTGAAGTGGCCGGGGTCAATACGATCGAAGTGGATGAGGAACCCGGCAGTGGTGCCGACGACCTGGCCGGTCGCCTGATCCAAAGCCATGAACTGGCCCTCGGGGAACAGCTGAACATGCCTTGCAAAATGCGCAGCGGAGAATTGCTCTTCCACAGCCAGCGTCGGATAGCACAAGGGCTGAAGAGAGGCGCACTCGTTGGCTCGTTCGGCTTGGGTGTTAACGATCAATACTTCACTCAAGATGCCTCCTGTGTTGCGTAATCGCAACGGGTACTCACTTCCCAAGCAAGTTGCGCCGACTATACCCGACGGTCTTAAATGCCGCTTAACCGCATCACAAACTGTGTGAAATAGGGAGCAAGGTGCTCACGAAAATCTATGAGACAAACTGCCCAACATGTGAGAGGCGATTTGCGCCTGATGTAGCACAATGGGCCCATGCGCACGCGAACCACTGGCGCGCTCGGCCTGTGTCTCAGCCTCGTTCTGGTCGTGCTCGTCGCCGCCGTCAGCCTTACCAGCGGCGGAGGCACCTACCACTCTGCGATGGCCAACAGCCAATCGCCCGACTTAACGTTGTTCCCCGTCACAATCATCTTCCCGACTGCGACGAGAACGCCCACACCAGTCAATTTCGGCGACTTTGTGTGGAACGACCTGGACGGCGACGGCCGGCAGGACGCTGGGGAGCCAGGGCTGGCCGGCGTGACGGTGCAACTGTGGAACAGTTCGAAAACCATGTTGATTGACAGCGATGTAACCGACGTGAACGGCAAATACACCGTCACCAGCCCCGGCCCTGGCAACTATCGCATTCGGGCGTTGTTGCCCGCCGCCGGCGATCAGTTCTCGCCTAAAAACCAGGCCGAGGGCGACGACCTGAAAGACAGCGATATCAACACCGGCGGCACAAGCTTCGGCTTCACTGACATTTACTTCATCGCCGATAATGTCATTTCGATTTCGAGCATTGACGTTGGCATTCGCAAGTTTTATACGCCCACGCCGACGCGCACGCCGACGCCCGTCAACATCGGCAACCTGATCTGGGCCGACGATGGCGATGGCATTCAGGAGGTGGGTGAACCTGGTTTAGCAAACGTGACCGTGCGCCTGTGGAACGCAAACACCAACCAGTTGTTGGACACCAAGGTCACAAACGCCAGCGGCAACTACACCCTCGTCGCGCCGGGGCCGGGCAACTTCCGCATCAGCGTGCAGTTGGGCATCGGCACATCTTTCGCACCCAAAGACGTCGGCGGCGATGATCAGAAGGACAGTGACTGCAACACAGACGGCGTCAACATCAGTTTTACCGACGTTTTTAACATCGCCTCCAACGTCATTTCGACGGTGATTTACGACTGTGGCCTGCAAGGGCCGTATTCGACTGCGACGCCGACGCCGCCTGCAACCAGCACGCCTACACCGACACCCACGCCGACCGAAACGCCCGAGGCCACACCTACGCCGCCGGCCGTCATTCCCGAATTTGAACTCTATGCGCCGGTTGTGCTGAAGTGAGCATCGGTGGCAGCACTGGCCGCATCTTTGCGGAACCACGCATCCTGCATGCGGATGAAGCGCCGGGTGGCGCGCTTGATTTCGGCGATGGCGTCGTCAAGAGTCATATCGCCCAGCACGACGCGCGCCATTTCCCGATAACCGAGCGCTGACATGGCGGGCAAACGCAATGCAGCTTCCGCGCTCAGCCCGCGCGACGCAAAGTAATCGAGCAGGGCGCGGGTCTCATCCAGCCAGCCTTGCTCGATCATCGTCATCAGCCGCGCGTCGGCGCGGGCATAGAGTTCCTCGCGCGGCAGGTTGACGTAGATCGTTTCGACTTTCAGGTTCAACGGTTCACGGCGTTGCAGGTCGCTCCAGCGCTGGCCAGTGGCTTCCATCACCTCCAGCGCGCGAATCACGCGCCGCGCGTTGCGCTTGTCAATAAATGTCGCGCCGGGGTCGCGTCGCAACAGCTCCGCATACAAGGCGTCTTCGCCATGCTCGCTGGCAAACGCCGCCCACCGTTCGCGCAGTGCATCGTTTGGCGGCACGGCCGGCACTTGCCAACCCCGCAAGAGCGCGCGCACATATTGCCCTGTACCGCCGACCAGCAGCGGGATGCGCCCGCGCGCGCGAACGTCCTCAATAGCGCGGCGAGCCAAGAGCACATAATCCGCCAGAGAGAATTCTTCGTCCGGGTCGCGCAGGTCGAGCAGGTGGTGCGGGATGCGCCGCCGTTCGTCGGGCGTGGGCTTGTTCGTGCCGATGTCCATGCGCCGATATATGTGCCTGGAATCGGCAGAGATGATTTCGCCGCCCACCTGCCCGGCCATAGCCAGTGCCCGGGCGGATTTACCGGCGGCGGTAGGGCCGATGACGGCGATCAGGCCGGGCTGAGGCAGCGACATGACCGAATTCTACGGGCCAGCGCCCGCCAGCGCGCGCGAACCTTGACGCGAACTTGCAGATAACGGTAGAATCACCTGCTTTTGATCGCTATTTATGCGTGCGCCGATGTAGCTCAATTGGCAGAGCAATCGATTTGTAATCGATAGGTTACGGGTTCAACTCCCGTCGTCGGCTAGTAGAATCGCAGCGCGCAAGCGCAGCGTTCGAAGTAAAGGTCACGGGTCGATGTCCCGAGCGGCAAAGGGGGCGGACTGTAAATCCGCTGGCAATAGCCTTCGCAGGTTCGAGTCCTGCTCGGCCCATGCGCCCACGTAGCTCAGTTGGTAGAGCACACCCTTGGTAAGGGTGAGGTCACCAGTTCAATCCTGGTCGTGGGCTTCGGTCTGGTTATTGGTAACTAGTAATTAGTAACTAGTGTGCGTCAGTCACCAATAGCCAGTCACCAGTTACTAATTACATTTACGAGGAAGCAACATGTCGAAGGAGAAGTTTGTAAGGAACAAGCCGCACGTGAACATCGGGACGATGGGGCACATCGACCACGGCAAGACGACGCTGACGGCGGCGATCACGAAAGTGCTGGCGTTGAAAGGTC
>Ga0224722_1000596_pt1 | contig 20869 bp, 17 predicted proteins | sample Balambano_FR1_Me_FD_161646 | JGI IMG/M metagenome (GOLD analysis project Ga0224722, IMG submission 161646) | Freshwater sediment microbial communities from Lake Towuti, South Sulawesi, Indonesia - Balambano_FR1_MetaG | ecosystem: Environmental > Aquatic > Freshwater > Lake > Sediment | place... | reverse complement strand
TTCATAGTTGCCGTCCTCATCATAGCTGCCACTCGCTTCGCAGGCGGAAAGAGATGAACAAGCAGAACTCAAATGCTCATTGGCTGAAGCAAGCTGCTCATTAGCCTGTTCCAGCTGCTGCCCGGCCTCCATTTCGGCTTCCATCGCAGCGTCCAGCAGTTGAGCGCTGTTGTCAGCCTCCTGCTGTGCTTCGACCAATTTGGCTTCAGCCGCAGCAATCTGGGCCTGACAAGCACTCTCCATGGAGTCATAAGCCGACTGAAGTCCGGCAATTGCCTCCTCGAGATTCTCAACTTGTCCAACTGATACGTACGCCATTCCCCACCTTAACTCTGTAAATAATCTCTTAAACGTGAAGCCAGAGCGTGAAGATAAGGGACCTGTTCCGATGCGTTCGCCTCAAAATGAGAAAGCTGCTGCACCAGCGCGTTATAGTCCTCTTCAAAACTCGCTCGCTTTTCATCCTGCCAAGTATCCCCGAGGGCACCAAAGCTATGATTCAAACCGTTAACCGCTTCATTCAACGTGTCGATGAACTGCGTTAGAGACTGCGCAAAACGGTCAAGTTCATCAGGGTCGCCAATTGCCTGTGGCATGATTTACCTCCAATTTTTTGTTTACCAGTAACCTTCATCATCGGATGAAGCGGTTGTATTTCCGGCTGTAGCCGTCTTGACACTGCCTCCGTCCAGTTTGATCTCCGACGGAGCCGGAACCACGTTCGGGTTCTTGGATTGGGTACGCATGGTCACCGACATGGTCACTCGCTGGAAAAACTCATGCAGCTGCCCAGCGTTTTCCGCATAGAAAAGGTCATGGGGCGTGCCCTCGATAAAACGTTTCAGAACCGTCTCATCAGCATCACGTCCAATAGCCATTGCCATGCGGTCACATTTAGAAGAGCGCCCTTCGGAGATAAAGTCTTCCAATGGGTTTTCCCAGCTATCATTAGGCTGTCCGTCCGAAACAAGAACAATCGTCGGGCGGTAGGCTCGTGACGGAGTTGTCTCCTTATCCTCAATCATGGCCTTGGCCATCTTGAGGGCGGTTCCCATCGGGGTCATACCGTTTGCTTGCAGACCTTGCCACTGCACCTGAGATGCCTTGGTGTAGGGAACCTGAAGCTCAACCTGATTGCCAAATGTGATGATGGAAACAAGGATCTCAGTTTCCATCTTCTCTTCCTGTGCAAAGGTGTCCAGCATATCTTTGACAGCCTTGTTCAGGTTCTCGATTTTATCTCCAGTCATACTAGAACTGACATCCAGCAGTAAAACGACGGGAAGTGGCTTAGCTGTTGGAGTTGTGAATTTTTTGGGGTCAAACATAGCTCGTCCTCTTTATTGAATGTGATAGCCTAATGGGGCCATTATACAAAAAAACTATTACCCCTCTAAGGGTGTATAAATCCACATGTCACATTTTCAGGCAGAAGTCAGCGCAAACCAGACTGTCGCCCACCACCACAGCGCACTTACCGCCCAATAAATCACCACCTGCGCGGCTCGCCCTTCGTTCTGCCTGTGCTATGGTTTACCATGCAGGCAATTGTGGTACCTGGCACCGCCCACCCTAGCGCCAGGCGCGACCGTCATCGGATACCTCATCTCGAGCAACATTAGCAAAACAGCACACGGGGCAATGAGCCCACTTTTTTTTCACGTTTTGCAATATGTGTTTTTAATGAGCCTCATTTGAGGCGCCACACATAATATTAAAATACCCCTTCACACAAGGAGTTGTATATTTTCCGCAAGTTAACTTTCTAATTTTTGAAACTATGTACAGGACATTTTTACCACAAGTCGATGTGGCTTGAGTGGAACAAACTTAAGGGGCGATGAGCCGATCATCACCATCAACTTCAAATCCTCATCATGAACAAGGCACTTCAGTCGCTCGCTGGTAGAAACAATGATGGCGCGTTTCAAAAAGTTGATGGAGGGCACTGGATCAGGGATGATAAGTAAAACCTTATGTGAGCGCGATAAACAAACTGAACACCCTTGGTTCGCCAGTAAGAAAGCCCGCGTGTCACAGCCAACTGGATCTGGGAAGTCAGGCTAATTTAGACAACAACGCCACATATCCGAACAAAGCCACGACCATTAAAATACCATCCTCAATGCTGGTTAATGACAAGGTTAGCGTGATGGCATATGAAGGGAGCATTGCCATAATATGGCAATTTTTATCGGAAATTGCTCCAAGTTTTTGCATTCTTACATCTATGATTTTATCATGTACACAAACCCGACTCATTAAAAAATAGAACCTAAAAAAACAACCTGTTAGGTTAATGAAACTACTATCTCAATGTCAAAAATCCGTGCCAAAATATGGCAATGAGCATTTGGCGCTGCCATATTTTGGCAGACACTCCCACATCTCCCCTTACTGAACCTGCTTACCACACAGATAACTCAGAAAATTCATTAAAACATGAACAAATAATGACTAGATATGCAATTGCAACCACTTAAACACTCATCTCATTGTCTTGTCCCACGATAGTACAATGGGATACCATTAATTATAACCAGGCCCCTTAGCGAACCTCAAACGACACCCAGCACTGAGGGGGCCTTATTATGCATATTGTGTGGCCTTCGACTCTATATTATAGATGCTCAAGAATTATATCTTTTCATTTTGGCTTTCATTTACATCTCACTCTAAATATGTATTTCAGGATAAAATGTGCTCTATATAGAGAACCTCTTAAATAATATTAATGCTGAGTGATAGTGTTACGATTCCATTCACTGGCGGCGAAAAAAGAAATACAACACCTCTTTCCCCCAGAGTGCAATTTGAAGAAACCAGAATCTGAAATCTAATCAGAGATACAGCTCTCATCAATGTCGTATTCTGGTGATCCCCTTATCCAGACCTGTTCAACTTGGCGACTCTGGAGTAAAGCAACTGAGAATTGGTGAACACAGACTGAAAACGGGGTCAGTTTTTTCGGCCACGACAACTCCGCTCTAAGCCATAACTCTGAAAAATTTCCAATTTTTGCCCCCTGTCAGATGGCTTCATTTTTCATACATTGTCGCTATCCAGTACACCCACTGGAGATGACAAGGAGATCTATGATGAGCAACAGCAAAAAACCAATGACCACAGAAGCCGTATCTCGTATCCATAGTGCTGAAGCGCGGAGTAACGGAGGTGGTGTGAGTAAAGACAGTTTCACCGCTCGTGCACAAAAAACCGCTGCAGTCACCCCGCCAAAACCGGAAACTAAAAAGTAAGGAAACAACATGTCTAAAAAAGATGACGACGATAACCGCTCGCGTCAATTAAACCCCGAGCACGATACCTACTGGCAGAGTCGGGGCTACGATGAGCGCCCTGATGATGAAGATGATGAATGACTTTTTCAGGGAGCCTATGGCTCCCTGCTGCCTATAGCTTCATTATAAAATCGATTGTAATGGCTAAAACATGTAACAACTTCATGATCCAGTTCTGGATCACCCGTTACATGAATCCATCCAGATAATATATCCGCTACGCCCCACATCGGCTCACAATAGTGGAGAACTTCCTCGACATCAAAATCTTCTGTCTTGGCTAACTCTTCAAGAGCTCCACGTAACCATTCTCTAACCGTTTTAAATTTTATATTTCGTTTTCTTGCATAAAACTGACGTAAACTGGTTGCGATAGAATCTTCATTGCAACCCGCGTACTTGGCAAAAGCCTGATAGCCTATTGACTTGGATACAAAACGTTTCAGAAGAGGTTTAAACAATCCAGACCTATGAGGCACCCACTTATCTAGTGGGGATGTGGGCATCATTTTAAGAAATATCGATTGTTTGTGTTCCATCGACACATGGCGGTTAAAATCAGCATCAAACGCCGCTAGCATCTTAATAAAAAGATATATATTGAAATAATGTAGAGTTCTAAACAGGACCCTGTTTTGTTCAGGCCCTATGTTAAAATCTATATCATTGACTCGCAACTCTACATTCAACTCCATTAGACTAGTTCTCAGCCAGTCGTTCTCTAAAACTTTCTTGGCTCGACTTCTCCCACCAAGACCATCTAGGCTATCCAATAAAATCTGCAACTCACATAGGAAACATTCTGCTTGCGCACACGTTTGTGGGTAATAGCCTGTAATTTGAAGACCTTTGAATATGCTTGGCCATTTATAACGAATGGCAAATTGCCATATTAGTATGGGTTCAGATGGCGTATCAAAAAAATCAGCACTAACACCCCTAGCTACTGAGATATCCTTCAATCTTTGGATGAATTTTTCTGACTGAGTACTGTGGCACTCATCCCCTGATGATAAAAAATACTTGTTTAGTGTTTTGGCACATGGAGGATACAGCTTGTCTTTATTTATGCTAGGGGAAGTAAACACGCCTCGAAAAAATTCCCCTTGTGAAGGAAAACCAAGCCATTCGATAAACTGCGATGGGTCATAAAGAAACATTTAATACCCCCACCGGTTAAACGCCAGCGGCATTTTGTTTAGCTTCTCTCGGTGCTCTCTCCAATTTGGCAAGTGCAAATCCATCAGGGAGATAAATCGCTGGTTATGTTTTCGCTCTAAAAGATGCACCATCTCGTGAACAACAATAAATTCCAGACATTCAGGGGGCTTCTTGACCAACTCGAGGTTAATCCAGATGCGAGCAGTATCTGTTTTGCAGCTACCCCACATGGTCTTCATGCGTTTGATACCCACAAAGGAAGGTGACACCTTTAACGTCTCCTTCCACTTGGCGATAAGATCTGGCAAGCGCTGGCGTAGCAACTGGCGGTACCACTCAAGGAGCAACACCTCGCGGCGGTCTGCGTCATAGTGTGCAGGCACCCACATACGGATCCAGCCACCCTGCAGCTTGACGCTGTGGGTGCCCTCGGTCGGGATCACATCCAATCGGTAGCCTCGCCCCCAAAGATAGTGAGTCTCTCCGCTACACATCTTGCGCTCGCTCTGACGCGGCTGTGCAACAAACGCAGCCTGCTGCTGCCGAATCCAAGCGAGTCTTCTCACCACTGCAACTCGAATGGCGGTATCTGACAAAGAAGCAGGAGCGGATACACGCACCCGTCCATCAGGGGGCAGCACATTGATGTGCAGATTTTTGATGCCTTTGCGCTGCAACTCGACAGTCAGCTCACCAAAGGTAACCAACGCCATCAATGGTACTCCGGCTGGGCTTTTACCAGAGTCATCACGTCTGCGACGGTCACATTGTACTCTTTGATCTCTTCGGCAATAGCAAAGGCAACCTCCCGCTCTTTGAAGCGATCACCGAGCCAGTCCGCCTTTTTGGTGTATCTGACGGCAGTATCGATCTTGGTCACCAGCACTTCATCACGGCCCAAATTGTCATATAGCGCGCGCTTGGCTGAGGTATCGACACTTCCAGGATAGGTTTCTGTCCCCCCACTGGCTGGACGTTTCACCTTCATAGCCAGCTCTCGCACTTTCTCCAGATATTCCTGGTAAGAGATAGCCTGGGAGCGACGCAGTTCAATCAGCTCATCGAGGAGCACCGACATCTTTTCGTAGTACTTGGGGTTAACCGGATTCTCGTCGACGATGGTCCGTCGCACGTTGTTTTCAATCGCCTCAGCCATGGCCTCGGGGTCTTTACGCAGCCCCTCGGGTGCCCCCTCAAGCCCTTCAGCACCCCGTTCGATGATCAGCTCCAACAGTCCCAGCTCTTCAAAGTCCATCAGGGTTTCACTGGGGTCGGCATCGATATAGAGATCCAGCATCTGCCGCATTGCCGGCTCGAACTGCTTCATATCGACGTGATCACTACTGGCTACTTTGATCATGTCGCGCACTTTGCTGTAGTGCTCCACCTCACGACGGATTGCAGCAACCTGGCTCGCGCTATAACCGGCCTCTTCCATCTCCCCCGCCAGCGCGGTAAACGCACGGATAAGCTTGGCGACGTATTGATAAAGGGTTAAACGCAGAGCCTCTTTTTCGAGCAGTTCATCCTCATCGGCTCCCGGAGCACAGCAGAAGTAATGCTGATAATCCAACTCTTCGCGGGGTGCCTTGACCGGTTCGCAGAGCGTTCGCACCGCCTCCAAGGCATCGTCAAGGTCTTGCTTCCCTTGTGCCAAGCGATCTTTCAGCAACCCAGCCACATCCTCCTTGTCATAACCCTCAAACGCCTCGGCCGTATAATCCTTGACGGTTTTCTCAAGAGAGCGGAACAAGTCCTTGTAATCGACGATATAGCCATACTCCTTATCGGCACCATCGAGCCGGTTGACCCGACAGATAGCTTGAAAAAGGTTGTGATCGGCCATCTTTTTATCGATGTAAAGGTAGGTCGCCGACGGCGCATCGAAACCGGTCAACAGCTTGTCCACGACAATCAGCAGCCGCATCCGACCAGGCTCCTTGATAAAGCGCTGTTTGACCGTTTTCTCAAACTCCTCCACCCGCTTGCCGGCCTCATCCTCGCTCTGGCTGAAAAAGTTCGCCAGCATCTTGCGATAGATATGGTATTTCGCCAGCTTTTCGGTCAACCCCGCACCGGTCGTCTGTCCTTTGATGTTACTGGCATTGGGCTGATAGCTGGTGATGATGGCACACTTGTCAGCAAATCCTGCCTGACTGAACAGCTCATAGCTTTTGCAAGCCTGATAGACACTGGAGCACACCAGCATGGCATTGCCACGACCATCCGCCAGGCGCTGTTTTCGGTCAAAATCGAGCAGGATATCGGCCACGATCTGCTCGAGTCGTGAGCGGCTCGAGAGCAGCTTCTGCATCGAGGCCCACTTCTCTTTTAACTGCTGGCGACCAAGTCGGGAGAGCGCCTTGGTCTTCACCTCGAACCATTCATCCACCTTGGCCTGGGACTTGACCCGTTGGTCAATGTCGCGGGCCTCATAACGCAAGTCCAGCACCACCCCATCGCTCACAGCCTCGTCAAACTTGTAGGTGTGGATGAAGGGGCCAAACACCTCTACCGACTTCTTCTTATCCTTCTTCATCAGGGGTGTGCCGGTGAAGCCAATAAAAAGTGCCTCGGGCAATATGCTCTTCATGGCCCCATGCAACTTGCCCGACTGGGTACGGTGGCACTCATCCACAAACACAAAGAGTTTGCCCTTGGCCGCAAAATCAGCCGGCAGGCTGGCTTTGAGCTCGGCGATAAATTCATCGTCATCTCGCTCAGCCGTCTCATCTTCTTCTTCCGTGTGTCGGCCAAATTTGTGTACCAAAGAGCAAAGCAGCCAAGGGTGTGCCTCGTTAAGACGGCGAACCAGATCGGCCCCACTCTTGGTACGCAGGATCTCCTCTTCAACCCCGGCAAATACCTTCTCTATCTGCTCATCGAGTTCGGTACGGTCAGTGATGATCAAGACCCGACTGTCAGCGACATTCTCTCGGATCCACTTGGCCAGCCACACCATGGTCAGGCTTTTACCGCTGCCCTGGGTATGCCAGATGATCCCGCCCTCATGACGTTCAATAAACCGCTTGGCTGCCGTGATCCCGAAATACTGGTTATGGCGACAGGTTTTCTTAACCCCACTATCGAAGACAATAAAGTTGTGAATTAACTCAAGAAAGCGCCCCTTCTCGCAGAGCTGGGCCAGGTGGCGATCCAACGGATTTCCATCCTGCAAAGAGCCGGCCTCTTTCCACTCCAGATAATATTTCTCAGGGGTTTCGATGGTGCCGTACCGCAGGCCCTGGCTGTCGTTGCCTGCCATGAGCAACTGTTGGGTGGTGAAAAAATTGCGAATGAAATCCTGTTGCTGGTTATCGAGGTTTTGCCGGATCCCTTCACCGATAGAGACGGTGGATCGCTTGAGCTCGATCACCCCTAGCGCAATACCGTTGACGTAGAGCACCAGATCCGGCCGCTTGGTATTCTCCCCCGCGACCGTCACCTCCTCGGCGATGGCAAAGTCGTTAGCCTCAGGATTGGCCCAATCTACCAGCCAGACGGTCTGATTCTGCTCACCCGCCCCGACCTTCTCCTTCACGCCATAGCGCAACAGGCGGTAGACCTCTTTATTGGCATCATAGAGCTGACGCCCCTCCCCCAGGCTGGCCGCCCGCTCCAGCTGGCGCAGGACTCGGGGAATGAGCGCGGTATCCACCCCACGCCCAGCCAACCAACTGGTCAGCAAGGCGGGCTCGACATTACGATTGTTCGGGCGGGTATGCCAGTTACCCAGATAGCGATAGCCCAGCGTTTCGCTAAAAAAACGGATGACTCGTTGCTGGGTAGCTCGTTCACGTTGGCCGACAGTTGCCACTGTTGTCATTCCTTCTAATCAAACCAAGCAGCCCAACCGGGCTCATCAGGTTTCCTGGGTTACTCAAAACCATCGTTGATAAAAACTCGGAGCAAAACGACTGATAGTGACATTTAACATCACTCCTCAGCAGAGGTCCCTACGGTGCCTGGATAACGCTCAACGACCGCAAAATACTTCTGATACTCTTCAATCATTTTTTTCTGATGAGCCTGCGCCAGCTCAGCATTCCACTGTTCGTGTTCATAAATCAACGCCAACTTTAGAGAATCAACCCTTACGGCATTTCGCTCACGAAAGCGTGCTCGTTTTTCGGCATAGGGCTTGTTGCCGTATTCCGAGTTGATGCTGCGTGACACCAGACCCAAATTGCCAAAACAGTCGCGTAATTCAGGGACTACTTGATTGGTGTCAAAGGACTCAGGCTGCTGTGGCGAGACATGTTCCACCGAGTTTCTAGCAGTCATCCGAAACGCCTGCCACGCACTTCCTTTCAGGGTGCGGTAGCGATCCCACAAAATGTATTCCAGCTTGTAGAACCAGTAATGAGAAAAGTCAGTTCCCTCATTGGCGGTCAGCACCGCCTGCATATCACGAAGCGGATAAGCCCGACTCCATGGATTGAGTACAAACTCACGGGTTCGCACGATAAGAGGCTGTTCACTTTCACTGCACAACAGGTGGTTATCCAGATACTGGAGATAGCAATGAGCGTTTTCACCGCCATGATCCAACAGATAATTCAGCAGCGGGGTTAACCAGTAATGAGTGGTCAATTGCTGCGAGTGATAGAGCATGCTTTGCAGCATGGCAAAGTTGCTTTCGGCATCACGGCTATCTCGGATCAGGCTCCGGTAACCTCGGCTTTCATTAACCCTGAGCCGGCGAATGCCATGATTTTCTTCATTATTTTCATCGCTGATCCACTTGATGACGTGTTTATCGAACAGATAGCGGCAGCGCCACAACAGCTCGATAAAATAACGCACCTCATGGGCCTGCTTCTGCTTGTCACACTGGGACAGCCCTTCCAGCCAGTGAGTCTGGAAAATCTGTAACAACTCTTTGTCCAGGATCTTGCCGATGTCGTCACGCTGTGACCGTAACAGAAAGAGGCGTAACACATGCTGCAACAACATGGGGAAGCCGATAATGCTGCGCACATCATCCGCCTCATACACCTCCTCATTTTTTGTGTCCCCACTGGATGACTCCGTCAGGAGTGCCGCACCATTGAGGATCTCTTCCAGTGAATGAGGCTTGATGTCCTGCTGATTATCAAGCGCCAACAAGGCATCACGTACAGCCAGGGGATCTGCGAGCCGCTCCTGATCGCGTTTTGCTTCATCCGCATCATAAAGAGGTATAAGTTTTAGCCCCTTGACGGTACGCAGATTCTTCTCGACATAGGCCCCCATAAACGAGCATGCATCCCACATCTGACCATAAACTTCCCGTTCACTTATCTCTGGCAACAATGCCAGCAAGCGAGCCTTCAGAATTTCATGATGCTGCAATTGCACACCGCGATTATTGATAACCTCAAACAACTTGTTGAGATCCGTGTTAGCGGGAACACGGGTCAGAACCAGTTGTACCCGCTCACGAATAAAACGGCCCAGTTTGACAAGATCAACACGGCTGCGTTCATCAGTCCTGTCTGAGAAATACCCCTCCATCACCTGCATCGCATAGCTCAACGCCGACGCTTGTGGCTCATCAGGCACAGCGCGGCCATCAAGCAACGCCGTGAAAAAGCGGCTAACACCGGGACGAATAGCAAACCGGATACGTGGTTCACGACTATCCCCAAACCAGGCACAGCGAAAATCGGTCAGAGGGTTATGAGCGGCTTGCTCGTCCCTTGAGGGTGGGAGCAGACGCTCCATCACCACACTCAGCAGCCACAAGGTCGTAAAACGTTGCTGGCCATCGATAAGATCCAGCAAAGGATGCCCACATGCAGTCTTCCCCTGTTCAATGACCAGTGTCCCCCCCAGGTAAAACACGTCCTTGTCTGCCTCGCAGGCCGCAACCAGATCATCGAGCAGAACTTTGATCTGATCACTGCCCCACACGTAAAGGCGTTGATAGATAGGGATATTGAAGAGGCGCTTATCTGCAATGATGTCGGCCAACGTGGTCAATTTTGATTCATGTTGCATCTTATTTTTCCATCTTCAGCCAACAGGAAAGCACCCAATTTTTACCCTCAGGGGCAGCGTAAAGCTGGAAATAGCCCAGCAATGCGGCCAGATAACAGCCCTGTACACCCTTCTGGGAGGTAATGTTGCTGACCTTTTTGTATCCCTCTGAACGTTCAATTTCAGAACTTAAAAATGCCATCACCTCTTCCGGGCGATAGGCACCGCATATCTCATCGAGCAGGTTATAGGGGGCATCTCGCAGGTACTTGAGCGGCGACTCCTTGAAGATGTATTGCTTTTCCAGCCGCAGCCCGCCCAGAACCAGTTCCAGCCCCACGGCAAATGCCAATAACCGTTGATAGCCAAAGCGATCGACATACATCAACAAGGCCAGCTTGAAGAGCTCTTGCAAGTAATAGGCATTGACGCATACAACCCGGCGGTAAAAATCACGAAATGCCGTCAACTCTAGGCTGGCGCTCTCCTGATATAACAACGCATCGAGCAACGCCGCATATTTTTGTGCATAGAGGAAGAAACCCACGCCCTTGTGAATGGGCTGACGCAAGGTGAACGGCAAACTGGCTGCACTTCCCCCCACCTGAACAGGGGTCAGAGCCAATCGATAATCGTTGCTGCCCTGCAATTTGAGAGCGCTGGCAAACTGATTGTGGTACCCCGGATAGAGCGGCACCTCGTCGCTCTCAACCCCTCCGATACTTTGCTGCTGAAAAGTCTCCAGCAAACGATCATGATCTTCGCGCTCAATATACTTGTTGCCCCGCCAGTTACGGGCACGCCACAAGAATTGCTCAAACAGTTCGGGGGCATAATCCTGCCGCTTGCCAGCTTGTCGATAAGGGCCCGCCACTTGCACCGACTCCCAACGCTGGGCACAGACCTGTTGTAGCGATTCGGCATGCGGACCAGTAACTGCTCGCAAATGATAAGCCTTGAGCAAGTCGGTGGCATTCAGTGGTACACCACGATGGTTCTGGGTATCGAAAAAGGTAAACGCAAGATCTTCACGCTCTACCGTGATCACGGTGAAACGCAACTGCTCAAAGATAGAGGGGTCCAGCTCAATATTGCTTCGCTCCACCATCAGTTGGCGCGCCTCGTGCAGGTTGCGCGCCGAAATGGGGGATCGATAATGAAACGCTAACCCCTCAGGTAGCGAACCACACAAGATGTAATACAGCACCGCCAGTGTACTGAGCCGCTGCTGGCCATCGATCACAAATCTGACCTGCTTCTCATCATTACGATGCAGCAATAAAGTCCCGAGGTAATAGACTTGCTCCTTGCTGTTGTGTCTGAACTCGTTCAAATCGTCCAGTAGCTGGTTAACCTTGAGCGTGTCCCACACATAGGGCCGCTGATAGTGGTCAAGCTGTAACGCGGCCCCCTTGTTGCACAAGGTGGCGAAGTCCATGACGCAGACCTCAACGGGCTGTTTGTCCATCACACCTCCTTGGGCAACGGCAGGCGGATGCGACCGGTGAGTAGTTGCTGCATCATCCCCTGCTTGAGATCGCGGGTTTTGGCTAACTTCTCCTCCAGCGCCACAATCTCCATATCCATATCAGAAATAATGGTAGCGATGGCGGTCTGTTCTTCTAACTTTGGAGCTGCAACGATAAATGTCCGAAGTGTTGAGGCATTTATGTTTTTTTGTCCTCCACCTATCTGGTTTTTATCAAAAAAATCAACACCAATTTCTGAATTCATGAAAATGGAAAGAAATTTCGAGTTAACTTTATTCGTTGGTCTAGTTATTAATGTAGTAAATGATTGAGCATTTTCAAAGTCATCTGGGATAATACAAGTAGTTCCTGGGTAACCAGTTCTGGCTGTTAACAAATCCCCTGCTTTAAGTCGTTTATTTTTAAATGCCACCTCATATTCTTTATTTATAAAAAGCAGATCATTAGAATCTAATCTATTAGGTTTGATATTCTGATTTCTCAGCATCGGAATACCCGACTTACAATAAGCATGAGTAGCTGCAGATGCTATTCCTACCATTATTTTATCAGCGACCCCCCCTAACAACGATGTTTCCCAATCCTCCGGAATTTGTCCCAGCTCGCTCTGCTTATATCCCTTGGGGGTGCCGTCGGAGCGCTTGGAAAACGGTGGTAGGCGGGTTCGGCCGGTCAGCAGTTGCTGCATGGTAGCGGTCTTGATGGCTTGCTTCTTGGCGATCAACTGCTCCAAGCTAACAATCAATGCATCAGAATCAGAAACTGCTGTTGCAATAGCCTTCTGTTCTTCGACTGTCGGTACAGGAAGCTTGAACTCTTTAACATCATTGCTCGTAATATTAGGGTCTTTGCGGCTACTGCTAGCAATACCCTTCCAATAATCTACATTAAAATTCAAATTATGAAGTAGATATTCAGAGTCTAATGCTCCCTTTTTTGGAATGATCGCAACCAATGCTTGATTTATGGCTGCATTGGCATTCAGTAAACCAGTTCTTCCTATTTGGTTAAATCCACCATACATAGCGACTAGTACAGAACCAATATCATGTAGCTTTAAACTTGTTTCTTGCAGTGCAATGTCTGTGACACACTCATCAGTAATTGAAATTACTGAATTATTAAGATCGAGTGTTTTTACCCATGGGTGCACACCACATTGATAATACTTTTCATATTGAGCTCTAGGAGGTGTCGTTCCACCGCCAAAGTTAGCCAACTCATGAAGAGAATAAATATGCCAATCATCAGGAATAAGCCCCACCTCGGTCTGCTTATAACCAGCCGGAATGGTCTGCTTGGCCGCCATCTCGCTCGCTTTATCCTGTATCATTTGCTCCGCCATTATGCCCACTCCAGCCCCATGGCCTTAAGATGGGCCACCACTTTGGCCTCCAACTCACTCACGTTTTTAGTGAGTTGTGGCAGGGAACTGCTATAGCGCTCCTCCAACTCCTTGACCCGGTTGGCAAGCTGCTGAGTAACCCGCTCAATCTCGGCTTCCAGCGAAGATCGCAGGCTCGCCTGCCACTTGTCTTCCACCAGCAGAGTTTTAATCTCGTTATCCTGCAGCTTGGGGTAGTGAGCAAACACCGCTTTATCGAGGGCGTCGCTGGCCTCTTTGTGCACCTTCTTGGCACGGCTCTCGGCGTCGAACAGCTGTTGCGCCTGTTTGAGCACAGCCAACTCCTCCTTGTCGGTGGTGACCTTAAGGCGCGCCTTGACGCTGGCGGCGGTCACCTTCTCCTTGTCGTTCATGGCCTCGACCAGACCGCCCTCTTCCCCGCTCTGCTCCTCGATAAAGCTCTCCAGTGCCTGGCTCGCTTCATCCAGCGCGGCTTGCAGGGTATCGAGCTCTTTTTGTTCATTGGCAAAGAAGCGGGCCACCAGCAAGGCGGGCGGGATCAGCTCCGCCTTGTGCTTGGTCTTGCCAATCACCAGATCCGGGCTCTCTTTGATCTTTTCGCCCTTGTCGGCAATCAGCTCGCGCAGTACCCGACCCGCCGGCCAGCCATCCTGTGAGAGCACATAGAGATCGTCTTGCAACTGGTTCTGCCAGTAGTCCATCAGCAGCTGATAGATGGCGTAGGGGTCGAGCAGCTCACCGGTCGCCTCGGCGCTCGCGCGGTAGTGCTCAAGCAGCGCTTCACTTACCTCGTCAATCAACGCCTTAGGCGAGTCGCCCTTGGCAAACTCGCCGAACTGACACTCGCTAAACCACAGGGCGAACGGAGCCAGCGCCGCCTGTTTGAAGCGGGCAAACTCCTCACAGGCCAGTATGGTGCCCTTGACCTTGGCGGCGGCTACTCGCGCCTCACTGTAACCGGGTCGCAGCGAGGTAAACAGGGTAGCCTTGAGGGTCGGGAATACTCGCCAGTAGGGGCCAAGTGCCGCGATATCCCGCTCGGGGATCCCTCCTTGCAGGTGACCGGCCAGATCGTGCAGATCTTCCCCTTCGCTGCCATCGATATAGCGCGGGATATTGAGGTTGTAGTCGTTGCGGGCGATCTCGCTAAGCGGTACCCAGCGGCTGTAACCCTCCAGAGTCAGGCCACGGGTGAATGTGTCGACAATCTTGTGGATGTCCTGCTCGCGCAGCCGGTTTTTGTTGCCATCTTTGATAAAGCCTTTGCTGGCATCGATCATAAACAGCCCTTGCCCATTGCTGGCCAGTGCATTGAAGGCCCGGGTGTGGGCGCTCTCTTTGTCGATGACGATGATGCAGGCGGGAATACCCGTGCCGTAGAAGAGGTTGGCGGGCAGACCGATGATCCCCTTGATGTAACCCTGCTTGAGCAGGTTCTCGCGGATACGCGCCTCGGCATTGCCGCGAAACAGCACACCGTGTGGCAGGATCACGGCACCCTTGCCGGTGCTCTTCAGGCTCTTGATGATGTGCAGCAAGAAGGCGTAATCGCCGTTTTTCTCTGGCGGCACGCCCCAGACAAAGCGGCCGAACTCGTCGTGCTCAGCATCGAGGCCACTGGTCCAGTTCTTGTTGGAAAAGGGCGGGTTGGCCACGGCGAAGTCAAAGGTTTTGAGCTGGTTGTTGCCCTCTTTCCATTGGGGCGCGGCCAGGGTGTTGCCCTTCCAGATTGCTGCGGTGGGATTGTCGTGCAGGATCATGTTCATCCGCGCCAGCGCACTGGTGGCGTTGTCCATCTCCTGTCCGTAAATACTCAGTCCCTTGGGGCCGGCCTCGTCGCTCGCCTTGAGCAGCAAGGAGCCAGAACCACAGGTGGGGTCGTAGACGGTGGCATCTTGCGGGGTCTGACGGCTGATGCCAATCACCTTGGCCAGAATACGCGACACCTCGGCCGGGGTGTAGAACTGCCCCTTGGACTTGCCAGACTCGGTGGCGAAGTGGCGCATCAGGTATTCGTAGGCATCACCCAGCAGGTCATCCCCTTCGGTGCGGTTGGCCGACAAATCCAGCCCCTCGAAGATAGCCACCAGCTTGGAGAGGCGGTCGATCATCTCCTTGCCCTTGCCGAGTTTATCCTCGTCGTTGAAGTCGGCAATGGTGATCACCCCTTGCAGGTCGTTGGCGGTCGCCAGCGCGCTGATGATGGTGTTGATCCCCTCGCCTATCTCCTTGCTGCCCTTGAGCGCCACCATGTCGTCAAAACTCGCCCCGGCTGGTACCTCGATCATGGCGTACGGGTTGCCCTTGGCCTTGTCGGAAACGTATTTCACAAACAGCAGGGTCAGCACATAGTCCTTGTACTGGGAGGCATCCATCCCTCCGCGCAGCTCATCGCAGCCAGCCCAGAGGGAGGAGTAGAGTTCGTTCTTCTTGATAGCCATGGTGAATCCGGTCTTTGAAACGGTAAAGGTGGCGCTAAAACAGCGTGTTAATGCGGGTTAGTGTATCCAGTTGAGATTGGGCAGACTATGGCTTGCGCCTCAGAACCTTCGTCTGATGGTGCAGTTGCCTATAAAACCCTCACTCGGATTTAAAAACGGCGGGCGGCGTGCTGCCACCATCGCAACGCAGCGTGCCTAATGAGTCGCTGCGGCACAGGGTGCCATCGGAGGCACGCAGGTTGCCGAGGCTGTCTTTGCGCCAAGTGACGTTCAGGCCACACTTGCCATTGCTGGCGCGCACATTGCCCAGGCTATCTTGCCGATAGGTGGTGCCATCGCTGCCTCTGACATTGCCCAACGAGTCTTTGCGCCAGGTGACGCCGGTACCTGAATCCCTGACGGTGCCAAGGCTGTCGGTGCGCAGCGAACCATGGCGGCCATCCTGGCATTGATAGCGGGTGTGGCCGAGGCTGTCCTTGCGGTAGGTGCAATCGCCCGCGATTCCAAGTTGGGGGAACGCACCGAGCAAGAAAACGGCTAGCCAGGGCAACCGGGCAATTGACCAGGAGATGAAACGGACGCTCATCGCATGTCTCCTCTGGATGTGAGCTCGACTGACTATACCGAGCGGACTGTGCCGATTCGATACTGGGGTTTTGCACATGTCGTGTTTTCAGGCGGATACAGTAGCAAACTGCCCACATCCCACCACAGCTCCCCTTTGTTGCCCAAACAGGCATTGTCGCAAGGCTTCTAAATTGCCCTTACCCGAGTGGGATGACGCCAACTAATTTGTCAATTTCAGCCGATGCTGACCAAAGGTAATCTTATGCAACCAATTTCTTCCCGAGCACGAAGACATCAGCGCCGTCATCGAAAGAGACGAGCACAAGCCCTTACTACAGGCCAAGGTTATCGCCCCAATATCATCTTCTTCACCGGGGCTGGCTTGTCAGCGGAAAGCGGAGTACCCACGTTCAGAGGCAAGGAGGGTATTTGGCATCACGATGAAAACTGGCGCTATTCACACGCGAGCAGCCTGGACACGGATCTGGCTGGTTTCCTGGCCTTTCACAACCAGCGGCGTCAAACCATGTTGGAAGCCTCCCCCTCGCAAGCCCACTATCTGATCGCCCAGCTACAGCCGAAATATCGTGTCGGGATCATCACCCAGAATATTGATGACTTACATGAGAGGGCCGGTAGCCATGGTGTTATTCATCTGCATGGTTCAATCCGGTTTTTGGTACCCAAAGGCTTTCGTAATTCAAAATACCGGCAGCCGTGGTATAAGGATGTAAAGATGGGCGAGTGCTGCCCATGTACCCGCTCACAATTGCGCCCTGATATCGTGCTGTTTGGTGAGACGGTTTATGAGTATCAATACGCTCGTCGCTGGCTCTGCGAGGCCGATATTGTGATAATTATAGGCACCAGTTTACTGGTTGAACCTGCATTCTCTTTGCTGCAAAACATCAACCCAGGCGCATCTGTCTATTACATCGATCCCGACCCCGGGTTGTCATCCCGACTGCCGTTTCCCGGTGAGCAGATTGTTGATGGGGCTAATCGCGGTGTTATTCGCCTATTGCAGAAAATATGTCATGACTGATGAGCCTGTAGTGACCAAGAGGAAGCAACATGAAATTGTATCTGGACGATGAGAGAGAAACACCGGCAGGGTGCGTTCGCGTATTCTGGCCAGACGAAGCGATTGCATGGCTAAAAACAGGAGCAGTGACAGAAATTAGCCTCGACCATGACCTAGGTGATGATAATAGAGGAACAGGCTACGACGTTATTCTTTGGATAGAAAAAGAGGTAATGACCAATCACTTCATACCACCCCTTATTCGTGTTCACTCCGCGAATGTCTCCGCACGAAGTAAAATGGAATTGGGTATTATGGCTATTAATGATTTTCTGGCTAAGCCATCACGGATCGCCCCAGATGATACAAATTGTGTTCGCTGACTCAGTGACATGAGGGAGGGCCAATTGAATAAAGCAGTAGGGGTGCATGTTAGGCTGCGGTGGATTCAACTCTGAAGCAAAACCCTACCCTAAAGGCAACCAAGGAGACAGAACGAGCACTTCCGCCATTGAAATTTACATATCATGACCATGAGCTATATTGATACACGACCATTTTCATTGCTTTTATAATATACGAAAACAGTTTTAAAGTTCATTTTTATAGTATGAGCATGGCGACTTGCTTTTATATATCACAAAAGCAAGTCGCCTAAGAACAGAGCAAATTGACACATTCACCAATGATGTTTAACCTCCTAAAAAACAGGAGGCTATATGAACAAGAATGAACCAGCACTAATAAAAACCAAAGCACTATTAAAAAAACTTGGCATATCTAGATCGACTCTGTACAGGTGGATTAAAGAACACAAGTTTCCACCGCCACACAATAAAGGTTTTTATTCTGCCGCAGAGGTCAGCAGTTGGATATCAAGGGAAAAACGCTCATCTTAGATGATGAATTATACCGCTATTTTATGACTCCATTATATTTACATTTCCTGAATGGATTTCACTGCCTCCATTAATTTTTTATCCCATAACTCATATGCCTCACGTTGCTCATTGGTCCAATCATGAAGATTGTAAATAGCCATGACACCAGCCATCCTGTGACCAAGCATTTTCTCGGTTACCTGTGGCATGATGCGCTCCTCCGATAAACGCGTACTCAGCGTCCGACGCATGTCGTGCATACGCCAATACGGAAGATCCAGTTTATCTCGCACCCGCTCTGCTAGCTGGATCAGGGACGCACTGCTCAATGACTGCTTTGGATTCACAGGTGAGCGACATACTGGCCCCCCCTTTAGCCGAGATTTCGCCGCCGCTTCTTGCAGCAACATCATCACCCGGGTAGGAATAGGCCGACGTATTGGTGATCCACTTTTGGCACGAGCAGCGGGAACCGTCCAAATTTGCTCCTCCAGATTAAACTCACTCCACTGCGCCCCCAATGCCTCGCCGCTGCGACAGCCCAGCAGGATCACCAGTTTGGCCGCCAATTTTAATCCGCGGCTGGCCTTACTCTGTTCGAATGCAATCCAAATCTGAGCGAGTTCACGCATGGTCAGCACGCGAGTACCTCTCTCAGGTTGAGAACCCACATCCTCCGTGCGTAATTGCAACACTGGGGAGCCGACAATGAGATTTCTCCGAATACAAAAACTAAGAATGGATTTTAACCTGCGCAATAAATGCCCTGCGTTTTTCGGCTTTTTCTTGCCAATTTTATCAAACCACTCCAGCCAGCTGGAAAACGGGATCTGTTCAACCGGAATACCAATAAACAGAGGTTCGAAATAGCGCTGCATGGTATGCTCATAAAGCATGACCGTACGGGGCCGCAGCTTGGGCAGATGATGCTCACGAAAATGCTCGCAGCACTGTTTCAGTGTGACATCATGCTTCTGGTGGAGCTTATCCCAGAAAACTCTGGGATGTTCATTACGCTCAAGTGCACCACGGATAGCAGGGATCAAAGCCCTGGCATCAGCGAGTTTAAGGTCGGGATAGCGTCCAATTTTGAGTCTCGCCGCTTTTCCTTGCCAGCGATAGCGATATTGCCATGAGATGGTGCCACGCTCGGTGACCCGAGCTGACAATCCATCACGATCTGACAATTCCGTCTTACCAAAGTAGGGCTTACCATAGAGTGCCCGTAGCTTCGCATCAGTAAGTGGCATATGACTCTCCTGTGATTGGCCATCTGATTTTTCACTGACACATTAACGCGCCCAGACGTGTACACAGATACGTACCAAACTGGTCTGAAATGGACTGAATCAAGATCGGACAAAGTGAGACAATCTGAGATGACACTCCGTATAACGACTTGTTTTTCAAGCATATAAACACAATTCAGAACCACGAAATGAGCCAGCAGACAAAGCCTACCTTCTATTTCCACGACTACGAGACTTTCGGCATCAGCCCGGCCAAGGACAGACCGGCGCAGTTCGCCGGCATTCGTACCGACGGGGATTTCAACCTCATCGGCGAGCCGCTGGTGATTTACTGCAAGCCGCCCGCTGACTATCTGCCGGAGCCGGAGGCGTGCCTGATCACCGGCATCACGCCGCAGAAGGCGATGAAGGACGGGCTGTGCGAGGCGGATTTCATCCGTCAGATCCACGAGCAGTTCGCCACCCCGGGCACCTGCGTGCTGGGCTACAACAGCATCCGCTTCGATGACGAGGTGACCCGCTACACCCTCTATCGCAACTTCTATGACCCCTATGCCTACGCCTGGCAGAACGGCAACTCCCGCTGGGATATCCTCGACATGCTGCGGGCCTGCTACGCCCTGCGCCCGGAGGGGATCGAGTGGGCGTTTGACGAAGAGGGCAAGCCAAGCTTCAAGCTGGAGAAGCTGACGATAGCCAACGGCGTGGCCCACGCCAATGCCCACGATGCGCTCTCCGACGTGCTGGCCACCATCGAGATGGCCAAGCTGGTGAAAAAGGCCCAGCCCAAGCTGTTCGGGTATCTATTTGACCTTCGCAACAAGAACAAGGTGAAAGCGCTGATCGATGTGGTGACCATGAAGCCGCTGGTGCACGTCTCCGGCATGTTCTCCCCCTGGCAGGGGTGTGCAAGCTGGGTGTCGCCGCTCGCCTGGCACCCCAGCAACCAGAACGCGGTGATCATGGTGGATCTGACCCGCGACCCCACCCCGCTCATCGAGCTCACTAGCGAGGAGATCCGCGAGCGCCTCTACACCAAGAAAGAGGAGCTGGGGGATCTGGCCGGCATTCCGGTGAAGCTGGTGCACATCAACAAGTGCCCGGTACTGGCGCCGGCCGCCACCCTGACGGCGGAACGTGCCGACCAGCTTGGCATCGACCGGGAGCAGTGCCGCAAGAGCCTGGATCTGCTGCGCGCCCACCCCGAAGTGCGGGAAAAACTGGTGGAAGTGTTCAATCAGGAGTTTGCCGGCAGCAATGATGGCGATCCGGATACCCAGCTCTACGCCGGCTTCTTCGGTCACGGCGACAAGTCCACCATGGATCTGGTGCGTGCCACCCCGGCAGATCTGCTGGGTGAGCGGGAGTTTGCCTTCACCGACTCACGGCTGCCGGAGATGCTGTTTCGCTACCGCGCCCGCAACTGGCC
>Ga0224722_1000595_pt1 | contig 20873 bp, 13 predicted proteins | sample Balambano_FR1_Me_FD_161646 | JGI IMG/M metagenome (GOLD analysis project Ga0224722, IMG submission 161646) | Freshwater sediment microbial communities from Lake Towuti, South Sulawesi, Indonesia - Balambano_FR1_MetaG | ecosystem: Environmental > Aquatic > Freshwater > Lake > Sediment | place... | reverse complement strand
AGCTACAGAAGCTATCTCTTGGTCAGATCAAGTCTTTTGTTTATTTGGACGTGATCCAAACTTGGGAGCACCAGCCAACTTTGAGGCATTGCAACAACTGATTCACGATGACGATCGCAAGTTTCACCGACAAACGGTAGAAACCGCGATCGCAACCCATCAGCCCTACGACATCGAATGCCGCATTTACCGAGCTGATGGCAGCATTGCTTATATGCAAGCTAAGGGAGAGCCTGCCTTTGATGCCACTGGCCAATTGATAGGGTTCACCGGCACAACCCTGGACATCACCGAGCGCAAGCAAGCAGAGGCCGCCCTGAAGCAATCAGAACAAAATCTGCGCATCATCTTCAACGGTGTCTACGACGGCATCTTCATTCACGACGTGGATGGCACCATTTTGGACATGAATGAAAAAGCCATCCAGATGCACGGTGTTACCCATGAGCAAGCGTTAAATTTCTCGATCGCTGACTACTCTGCCCCCCACAACCCCTTTGATCAATTACCACAATTTTTTGAACGTGCCCTTGCAGGAGAACCTCAGAAGTTTGAATGGATTGGTCGTCGCATTGATGATGGCTCCTACTTTGACAGAGAGATCGTTTTGCAGCGGCTTATGCTGGGCAAGAAAGAAGTCATTCTGGCCAACACGCAGGACATCACAGAGCGCAAGCAGGCTGAAGCTGCACTACGGCAAAGCGAAGCTACTAATCGCGCCCTCATCAGTGCTATTCCCGACTTACTGATTCGGATCCGCCGAGATGGTACGTTCCTTGACGTTTTTGGCAAAGGGACAAACCTAAAACTCTGCCATCCTCTGAATGACCAAGTCGGCCTCAATATCTACGATGTGCTGCCTCAAGCACAGGCAGAAGAGCGAATGCACTACGTTCAGAAAGCACTACTAACTCAGACAGCACAGGTCTACGAATATCAACTGGAGGTAGACAAGGACTTGCGTGAGGAAGAAGCCCGCATTGTGGCCTGCGATGATCAGCATGTCTTGTGCATGGTACGAGACATTACCGATCGCAAACGCGCCGAAACCCAGATTTTACGCACCACAGCGCAGCTAGAAGCTTCCAATCGAGAGCTAGAAGCCTTTGCCTACTCGGTATCTCACGACTTGCGGGCACCGCTACGGGCGATCGACGGCTTTAGCCGAGCACTCCTAGAAGACTACGGCGATTGTATCGATGATGAAGGCAGAGATTACTTCGATCGCATCCGGCGCAACGTCCAACGCATGGGGCTGCTAATTGACGACTTGCTCAGCCTTTCCCGCGTTTCCCGCTCCGAAATGCGCTACACCACCGTTAACCTCAGCACCTTAGCTCAGGAATATCTGCAAGAGTTGCAAGCCACTTACCCAGAGCGATCGGTCGAGCTGATGATTGCACCCAATGCGATCGTCTGTGCCGATTTGACCTTAATGCGGGTTGTCATTACCAACCTGCTGGAAAACGCCTGGAAATTTACCCAGCATCATGCCACGTCTCGCATCGAGTTTGGCATGATCCAGCAAGGTGCAGACCCTGTCTACTTTGTTCGCGATGATGGTGCCGGATTTGACATGGCCTACGCTAGCATGTTGTTTGGCGTATTTCAGCGCTTGCATGGCATGGAAGAATTTCCTGGTACAGGCATTGGCCTAGCTACCGTACAACGAGCTATCCATCGCCACGGTGGCCAAGTCTGGGCAGAAGCGACTGTCGAGCAAGGTGCAACCTTTTACTTCACAATTCCTACCAACCTACCGTGCGATTGCATTCCCAAGTCATAACCTTCAGAAAGAGAGAAATTGACCTTGCAGCAGCCTCAATTGTTGCAGGACGTATAGAAAAATACCTAGAAGCAAACCTGATGTTTCTAACCTAGAAAAAGCCAAATTGATTTGGGAACGCTTAGGTTAGGGGTAGCTCAGGAGCGATCGCTGCGACCTCCACCTAATCAGGCAGAATTTCAAGAAAGCTAGATCAGCCTATGTCAATCTACTAAGCCCTAGTCTTATAAAATCTAGCTGTATTTAACAGCATTTATTGACCAAATACTAAATTTAATAATCAGATGTTGATAGATGTTAACTCTAATTCTCAGCTTAAAGTTTCGCCCATGTCCTCTTTACCCGCTATTCTCCTAGTCGAGGATAATCCCGATGACGAGCGTCTTACAATTCGCGCCCTACGTCGAGGAAAAATTGTGAATGAAATCTTGGTAGCACGGGATGGGGAAGAAGCCCTAAATCTCCTTGCCAGAGTAAATCCACTGCCTTGCGTGATGCTGTTAGATTTAAAGTTGCCTAAGGTTGATGGACTTGAGGTCTTGCGGCAAGTCCGTGCCGACCCACGTATTCGCCTAATGCCTGTAGTTATGCTGACCTCCTCTAATGAAGAACGTGACATTCTAGAAAGCTACAGTCTGGGAGTAAATAGCTACGTGCAAAAACCTGTGGAGATTGATCAGTTTACGGAGGCTGTGCATCAGTTGGGGTTGTATTGGGCGCTAGTTAACAAGACTCCCAAAGCAGGAAATGTATGAGCGCAGTTCTCCGCGTCCTAATCGTTGAAGATCACGAAGATGACGCCCTCTTAGTGTTGCGTGAGCTACGTAAAGGTGGCTTTGAACCAATTTGGGAACGTGTCCAGACTGATGTAGCGCTGAGGCAGGCTTTGACCGCGCAGGCTTGGGATGTGGTTATCTCAGACTATCAATTGCCTGGGTTTAATGCGCCAACCGCGCTTAGAATTTTGCACGAGAGCTTGATTGATCTGCCATTCATAGTTTTGTCAGGGACGATCGGCGAAGCAACCGCTGTTGCCATGATGAAAGCGGGTGCCCACGACTACTTGATGAAAGATAGCCTAACTCGGTTGCCAGAGGCAGTTCGACGGGAGGTGCGTGAGGCCAATGTCCGAGCAGAACAGCGCAGGGCAGAAGCTCGCCTACAGCAAACAGCCAAGCGAGAACAACTTGTGCGCACTGTTACTGAACGCATCCGTCGATCGCTCGATTTAGACGATACGCTTACAGCTACCGTGACGGAAGTCCGCCAGATTCTCCAGGTCGATCGCGTCATATTATTTCGACTAGAGTCACGAGAAAAAAGCTATATTGTCCAAGAATCTGTTGTACCTGGCTGCATGCCCCTTCTGGGTCGAGATATTTTTGATCACTGCCTCCAATCAAACTGCGCGACTCAATACGCACAGGGGCGGATTCATGCCATTAATGACATTGAAGATGGCTCCATCCAGCCCTGTTATGTAGACTTTCTCAAACAATTTCAAGTCCGTGCCAACTTAGTTGTGCCTATTATTCAGCCCAATGGCCTGTGGGGATTGCTAATCGCCCACCATTGTGCAGAGCCTCGGCAATGGCTAGAAGAAGAAATTCAATTGCTGAAGCAGTTGGCTGATCAGGTGGCGATCGCCATTTACCAAGCCGATCTCTACCACCAAGCCCAACTGGAACTGGCCGAACGGCAGCGGGCAGAAGCCGCTTTGCAACAGCTTAACCAGGAGTTGGAACAACGGGTACAAAACCGCACTGAGGCGCTACGCCAACAGGCTAACCAAGAACGTCTGCTGCGGTTGATTATTCAAAATATCCATCGATCGCTCGACGTTAACGAAATTTTATCGACTGTACTTGCCGAGACTCGACACACCCTCCAAGCCGATCGAGTCGCTGTCTATCAATTCAATCCGGATTGGAGCGGCTGTTTCGTAGCAGAATCTGTCGGCAAGGAATGGGTTCCTCTGGTAGACCCTGATGTCCAGCCTGTGTGGGTGGATACCTACTTGCAAGAAACTGAAGGTGGGCGCTACCGCAATGGCGAGTCCTTCACTATCAGCGACATTTACACAGTAGGGCTTAGCCAATGCCATATTGACTTGTTGGAGCAGTTCCAAGCAAGAGCCTATGCGATCGCGCCTATTTTTGTAGATGACCAACTTTGGGGGTTACTAGCCGCTTACCAAAATAGCGCCCCTCGTGATTGGTTGGCGTGGGAAATTAGACTGTTGCAACAGATTGCCCTTCAAATGGCGATCGCCCTGCGTCAATCTCGGCTTTACCAAGCAGCCCAAACCCAGGTCAAAGCCCTGGAAGAGTTGAGCCAGCTCAAAGATGACTTTCTAAGCACAGTTTCCCACGAGCTGCGATCGCCCTTGTCCAACATCAAAATGGCCATTCAGATGGTGGAGCTTGGGATTGAACGTCATGGTCTTCAAGATCCGCAGATTTCGCGGTATCTCCAAATCCTCAAAGAGGAGTGTGCCCAAGAACTTAGCCTGATCAATGACCTCCTTGATTTGCAAAGACTAGAGGCTGGCGTTGAACCCCTAGAGTTGGAAAGTATAGATCTCAACCATTGGCTGCCTGCGATCGCAGAACCTTTTGAAACCCGTGCCCAAAAGCAAGAGCAGAAGTTCTGCATTAACTTACCTACTGGCCTACCCACGCTGATAACCGACGCTACTGGGCTAAAGCGGGTTCTGACTGAACTGCTCCACAATGCCTGCAAATACACGCCTCCCCACGCTCAAATTATGATGACTGTGCACGTGGAAAGCGCAACTCTAACAATCCAAGTTAGCAATACGGGGGTAGAACTGGCTCCTGAGGAATTGCCGCGACTGTTTGAGAAGTTTTATCGCATCCCTAGGGTCGATCGCCAAAATCAAGGCGGGACAGGACTTGGATTGGCGCTGGTCAAACGTTTGCTAGAGCATCTAAACGGTTCTATCCAAGTTGAAAGTACCAATTCACAGATTCATTTTACTGTGCAACTTCCCCTCAGCCCGCCAAGCGTGGACTAAATAAGCATGCAATTTTAACCAGGTTCGGTTATCCGGGTACCTTCTGTAGCAGGCAGCTTAACTAATCTCGATAGGATGAGGAGGTTGTCCTACTAAGCGGTCTAAGCCCCTCAGGTTTTATGCTAACGTTCTATTACCATCCGCTTTCGCCGATCGCCCGCCGCGTCTGGTTAGCACTGTTGGAAAAGCAACTTTCCTTTGAACCTGTCATTGTGAATTTGGCATCGGGAGAGCAAAACCAGTCCGATTATCTGGCGATCAATCCATTCCACCATGTTCCAGCGATCGTCGATAACGGATTCCGCGTGATTGAATCGCTAGCCATTCTTGATTACCTAGAAACCTGCTATACCAACGTTTCGCTGATACCATCATCAAGTCAGGCGATCGCTCAAATGCGCATGGTGCAAATGGTGATCACTAACGAAGCTGTTCCTAAACTGCCACTGCTAGCTGCGATGGAAACACCCGATGACGCGATCGTCCAAAGCATTCAACCAATATTAGTGTTTCTGACTGAACAACTGGGAGAGCAGCTACTTTTTGGGGGCGATCGGCTTAACCTAGCTGATATTGTGGCTGGAGCAACCGTACCCTTGCTTTGCCGCTTGGGCATTTCCCTAGCCAGTTATCCCACCCTAGACGCTTGGCATCAGAGATTAGCAGTGCGATCGGCATGGCAACAAACTGAACCCAGCGAAGAAGATTTCACTCGCTGGCGACGCTACATCACCTTGTTAATGAAACGCAAGCAAAAAGCGGCCTAATACCTCAATTTTGATGAAAATTTGGGGTGCTACATCGTAGACGCCAGATGCAAAAGCCTTTCTAGCGTCTATGAACCACCCCCAGTCCATCCTGAATTTGGATTCGGGTCAGCTAAGATACTGAAGTCAACAGTTTGTCGGCAGACGCATCTGGGTTGACCTCTGGGGAGTCTTTTTCGGAAGGCGGTACAACTTGCCAGAACTGAGGCAGATAGGTTGACCAGTTTTCCAAAATGGCGATCGCCTTACGGCTAGCAGTGCGATCGGCATGGGTCTGGAGCAACTCTTTCAACTGCTGTTCACCCACTGGACTGATAATGCGCTGAAGTTTAACAATTTCTGGATTGACTTTGCTTGGGAAACTGCCATCTTCATCCAGGAAGTAAGCCAACCCTCCGGTCATGCCAGCACCCACATTGCGTCCGCAACGCCCCAAAACCACGACAACGCCACCGGTCATATATTCGCAGCAGTGATCCCCCGTGCCCTCAACAACGGCTTGTGCTTGGGAATTTCGCACAGCGAAACGCTCACCTGCTTGTCCATAGGCGTACAAGCTACCACCCGTTGCACCGTAGAGGCAGGTATTGCCAATAATGACGTTGTCGGAGGGATTGTAGTTAGCATTGGTAGGCGGAACGATGATAATTTCGCCGCCATGCATGCCTTTGCCGACATAGTCATTGGCCTCACCTGTCAAATGTAGCGTCATACCAGGTAGGTTAAACGCCCCAAAGCTTTGCCCCACACTGCCAGTAGCGTGAAGGGTAATATGACCACTAAACCCAGTGTTACCGTAGCGTTTAGCGATCGCCCCAGCTAGACGGGTTCCCACAGTGCGATCGGTGTTAACTACAGAAATTGCTTTGGTCAGTGTTCCTTGCTGATCAATCGCCATCTGCACATCGGCATCTGCCAGCAGGCGATCATCCAGCACGTCCCCATTACTGTGAACTGATTCGTGCACCAACCAAGTGCGATCGTTACGAGTATCAGGCAGCTTTGTCAGGCAATCCAGGTTTAAAGATTGCGTTTTGGCAGGGCTAACTCCTTCGCGTTGTCGCAACAAATCAGCTCGACCAATCACTTCCTGTAATGAAGCGTAGCCTAGCTTAGCCAATAGGGAACGCGCTTCTTCTGCGATAAACAGGAAGAAATTCACTACGTGCTCTGGAATGCCAGGGAAACGCTTGCGGAGCTCATCTTTTTGGCTCGCGACCCCAACTGGACAATTATTGGTATGGCAGATGCGCGCCATAATGCAGCCTTCCGCAATCATGGCAATGGAACCAAAGCCATACTCCTCGGCACCCATTAGTGCCGCCATCACTACATCCCAACCCGTTTTTATACCTCCATCAACCCTTAGGGTGACGCGATCGCGCAGGTTGTTCTCCAGCAGAACACGATGTACCTCGGTCAAGCCCAGTTCCCAAGGACTCCCCGCATGCTTGATGGAACTGAGTGGTGAGGCACCGGTACCGCCATCATGGCCAGAGATTTGGATTATATCCGCATTGGCTTTGGCCACGCCTGCTGCGATCGTGCCAATCCCCACTTCAGCTACCAATTTGACAGAAACCTGGGCTAGGGGATTGATTTGGTGTAAATCAAAGATTAGTTGAGCCAAATCTTCGATGGAGTAAATGTCGTGATGAGGCGGTGGGGAAATCAACGTGACGCCTGGTTTCGATCGCCGCAACATGGCAATGTAGGGGCTAACCTTGTTACCCGGTAACTGTCCGCCCTCTCCTGGCTTAGCGCCCTGAGCAATCTTGATTTCGATTTGTTTGGCATTCATCAGGTATTCAGGCGTGACACCAAACCGTCCAGAAGCCACCTGCTTAATGGCAGAACTGGCCGTGTCACCATTGCGCATACCTTTCAAATGGGGGAAGGTGGAGGACAAGCCAGCCTCATCCACATCTGCCAGAGTTCGGAAACGAATCGGATCTTCACCCCCTTCTCCAGAGTTAGACTTACCACCAATCCGGTTCATGGCGATCGCCAACACCTCGTGAGCTTCCCGCGACAACGCCCCTAAGGACATGCCTCCTGTGCAGAAGCGCTTCACAATTTCGCTGGCGGGTTCAACCTCATGTAGTGGAATCGATGGGCGATCGCTCTTGAAGTCCAGCAAATCACGTAGTGCCGTGAGAGGGCGCTCTTCCAAATATTTCTGGTATAGCGTGTAGTGGTCATAACTACGATTATCCACAGCTTTGTGCAGATACTTCGCCATTTCTGGGCTATTCATGTGGTACTCACCACCCGGACGATAGTTAACAAAGCCAAAGTTTTCAAGCTTTTTCAATGTCAACTCTGGGAATGCACGACTGTGGAAGGATAGTACCTCATTAGCTAAATCGGTCAGGCTCAGCCCACCAATACGAGACGTGGTACCCGAAAAGCCCAAGCTGAGCAAATCTGCACCAATCCCGATCGCCTCAAAAATTTGTGCGCCATGATAGCTAGCTAAAAGGGAGATTCCCATTTTGGAAAGAATCTTGAGCAAACCATCTTCGATCGCCTTACGGAAATTGGCCTGGGCAGTTTCAGGTGTAATTGCCTTCAGTTTTCCACGTTCCATTAAGTTTTGAGTCTTGGTGTCAGCCCACCACTGCTGTACCGTTTCCAGCGCCAGGTAAGGACAAACTGCACTGGCTCCATAACCAATTAGGCAAGCAAAATGATGAGTACTCCAGCATTGCGCTGTATCAGCCACCAGAGAGGCTTTCATCCTCAGCCCCTGTCGAATTAGATGGTGATGCACAGCACCCACAGCTAACAACGGTGGAATGTAGGTGTAATCGGTATTAATGGTGGCTGACTCGCCCAATTGATTGACCCGATCGCTCAGCACCAAAACTTTCTTACCAGACCGAACTACATCTGCCGCGCGTTGACATAGTGCCGTGACTGCCCGATATAACCCATCAGGCCCCTGAGCAATTTCAAATAAAGTAGACAACGTCACAGCCGCAAAGTCAGACTGACGAATCTGAGCCAAGTCAGCATCACTCAGCACTGGAGAGGCCAGAGCCAGCATGTGAGCGTATTCTGGCTTTGTCTCCAAAATATTGCCACGCTCACCCAAGTACATTGCCAAAGACATCACCAGCTTTTCACGCAAGGGATCGATCGCCGGGTTAGTAACCTGGGCAAAGCGCTGCTTAAAGTAGTCGTACAGGAGATGAGGCTTTTCAGACAAAACGGCTAGCGGGATGTCATCTCCCATACAAAATGTTGGTTCTTTACCCTGAGCAGCCATTTCCTGAATAATCATCTCAACATCTTCAGCCGTGTAGCCAAAAGCCGTCTGGCAACGCAATAGCGTACTGCTATCTTGTGGAGTCGTTTCTACAAAGGATGGCTCTTTCAGAACACGGCGATGTTGTTGCAACCATTCCCCATAGGGATAGGCATTTGCAACCTGCTGCTTAATTTCCCAATTCTTCAGAATGGTTTGATGCTCTAAATCAACAATGAGCATCTGGCCAGGCCCCAACCGCCCCTTTTCAATAACTTCCTCTTCCGGGATCTGAACAACCCCAGCTTCCGAAGCAACTACCACATAGCCATCACGGGTAAGCACATAGCGAGCCGGACGCAAACCATTGCGATCCAGCGTTGCACCGACCGTTTTGCCATCACTAAAAACTAGCAGAGCCGGACCATCCCATGGTTCCTGCAAACCACTGTAATAGTCGTAAAAACTAACAATTTCCGGGTGATCAGTCAAATCAGGCTGATTATTGTAAGCCTCGGGCACCATGATCATCAAAGCTTCTTGAGGGCTGCGACCAGATCGCACCAACAACTCAAAGACATTATCCAGGTTCGCAGAGTCGCTATTTTCTGGACGGACACTAGGCTTTAAGTCTTTGAGGCGATCGCCCCAGCAAGGCTGTTCTAGATCAGCTTCCCGCGCCAACATCCAGTTGATATTACCCAGCAGAGTGTTGATTTCTCCGTTGTGTCCCAACAATCGCATTGGTTGCGCCAAAGGCCAGCGCGGCATTGTGTTCGTACTGAAACGCCGATGATACACAGCAAAGGCGCTTTCATACTCTGGTTGCTGTAGGTCAGTGTAGAACTCACCTAGCACTGCCGATCGCACCATCCCTTTGTACACAATCGTTCGATGCGACAGCGAACAGGCATAAAAATCCCCCAGCGCCTGAAGCCCTTCAACTTCCGCCTGTCTAGCCAACTCACTCAAAACACGCTTGCGAACTAAATACAGCCGCCGCTCTAACTCCTCTGACTCTACTCCCTCGGCATAGACAAACACTTGCTCGATTTGGGGCTGATTTTCCCGAGCCTGGATACCCAGCACTTCTGGCCTAACCGGCACTACTCGCCAACCCAATACTTTTAGCTCTTCAGTCTGAACCACGTCCTCAAATGTTTGACGAGCGATCGCCGCAGTTTGGACATCGTTGGGCAGAAACACCATGCCAACCCCAATTTGATCAGTCGCACAGCCAGAGATCCCCTCTGCTGCAAACCACGATCGAAACAACTCCCAGGGGATAGCAGTCATCAGGCCAGCTCCATCCCCAGAATCTTGATCAGCACTACAACCACCACGATGCTCCAAGCAAGTCAAAGCATTCAATGCCTTCTCTACCAAGTCATGGCTTGGCCGCCCTGTGGGATCAGCTATGAAACCGACCCCACAGGCATCTCGCTCTTCCACTAGCCAGCGCTGACCTGCCCCATCGCACCCATTCCAATCAAGACTGTAATGTTGATTCACTGCCGTATTATCCATGAGACCAGACAACTGCTCCGTTCGCTGCAACATTTCAAACAACTGATTTGACCAATCTGAACATTCAACTAGGCATAACGCTAAGCCAAAGTTAGACACTTAGACTAAACCAACCCCAGTTGCTAAAAAAAGCCATCCATTAAATAAATAAAATCGAGAGCACTCTTGCAAAGGTTATGGTCAGATTATCCTTAAATCGATTTTTCTCGAAGCGTTACTGTACAAGCCTGTCTAGTCCTTACCCAGACAGGAAGACCCAGGTACCTAGCATCCGAAGGCTTTTTAGCATCCGAAGGCTTTTATTATTGCTCTATACCCTCTGAGCTAGCAATCCCCCCCAAACAGCATCACACTTTAGATAGTGAATCTAAAACCAGAGATCCGCTTCATCTGTAAGTATTACTACCAACAACTAAGCATCACCTCGGATATGAAAGCAGCCAAAAATCAAAATCCTTTAACGCCCACTGCCTCCGAAGAAGCTGGAGAACTTCTTCAGAACTTGCATCTAATCAGTCCAACAACCGGTAGAGGTGGTACTATCAACCCTCGGCTTCCTTACTTGACAAACACTTCCCCATATTTTTATTCGATAGTTTTTGCATAATCTCGTTCATTCGATAAGCTGTACCATCAGAAGCCCTGATCAGATTATCTAGCGAATATTCGAGAGTACGACAATAAGGTCAACATTCCATCACATGGAGCCCTGTTTAGGTACGCTAGGAGCGTTACTTCAAGCTTCTATTCATTCTCTACACCCAGTACGATCGCTTGGGTCAGACGACAAAAGAATTCAAAGACTGTGTGAAGCCGCAATATTACAGATGGGCACCTACAGCTTGTTCAGCTAGTCTAGTGCGAGCAAGGTAGTAAGACTTTACTCAATGGTAAGGACTCAATGGTAAAGCTTTGACTCTGTGACAAGATTTTTCAGTGTTGATTCAAGTCAACGTGATATGCCTATCTAGTCCAGCTTTTCAGGTTTTGCCCCTGCTTCATCTCTCTCGTTAGACATTCAACAAATTTCCTAGGAGAAAGTACCGTGATTCAAACTCAAGAGATGCGTTCAGTTTCCGCCCCCACCCTCTCCTTAGCCCCAGGCTCTGATGGGATTGCAGCTACGGAATTGCGCCCTTGGGGATCATTCACCATCTTGGAAGAAGGTCGTGGATACAAGATCAAGCGTATCGAGGTGAAACCAGGCCATCGGCTAAGTCTACAGATGCACCATCATCGTAGTGAACATTGGATTGTTGTCTCTGGCACTGCAAAAGTGGTGTGTGGCGATAGTGAGCACATTCTAAATAGCAATCAGTCAACCTATGTTCCTCAATGTACCCGCCACCGCCTTGAAAATCCTGGAGTTATTCCCTTGGTCTTAATTGAGGTGCAAAATGGAGAGTACCTGGGAGAGGATGACATTATTCGGTTCCAGGATGATTACTCTAGAACTAAGTAGCTTTACGGCAGAAGCTCTTGGATGACTAGGTATCACTGTTAAGGCTAGCAGTAAGAAACCCAGTAGCAAGTCTCTCAAGGAAAACAGCTATGGTTCGCATTAGTCCATCAGCAACGGCAGAACTTCAGCGCCTGAGCAGCAGACAATGTAAGTCTTCATCGACCTTACGCCTTAGTGTTGCCAAAGGTGGATGTCTAGGACATAAGTTTGTGATGGCTTTTGACAACGATGCGGTAGATGATCATCCAGGAGATTCTCAAGCAGTGTGCGTAGTAGCTTCGTTTAGTCATCAGTTCGCTCATGGCCTTACCATTGACTACTCTGAGGACCTCCTTGGCGGAGCTTTTCGCTTCTATCACCCTGAGGTTAGTCAGTTTTGTGATTGCGGCAGTTCTTTTGTAACGCCTCAAGGTCTAGCTGTGTCTTCTGATAGTTAGATTTAGATAGTGATTCCAACCTTGATCTAGAACCTCCAGATAGTTAAAGCTCTTTAGGTCAACCCGTCTTGCGTTGCTGAAGCAAGGTATGGCGAGTTGACTTTCTTGCTTTTAGCTACTACAATCGTAATTCGGAAAAATTATTCTAATAATACAGGAACAGCAGCAGTGTAGCCATGCCAACGATTCAACAGCTCATTCGTAGTGAGCGCCAAAAGATTCAGAAGAAAACAAAGTCTCCAGCTTTGAAAAGCTGCCCTCAACGGCGTGGTGTGTGTACGCGGGTTTACACGACAACTCCTAAGAAGCCTAATTCTGCTCTTCGCAAGGTTGCTCGGGTACGCTTAACCTCTGGGTTTGAGGTAACTGCTTATATTCCAGGCATTGGACATAATTTACAGGAGCACTCTGTGGTGATGATTCGAGGAGGTCGGGTAAAAGATCTACCTGGTGTCCGTTACCATATTATTCGTGGCACCCTTGACACTGCTGGAGTTAAAGGTCGAGAGCAAGGGCGATCGAAGTACGGAGCTAAGCGTCCGAAGAAAACATCTTAGGAGCCTGTATCTCTAACTTCTGACAGCTAGTTTCTAAGCTTGGCTAAGGGTAGTGGATTGGCAGGTATGTATCCAGACCAATACTCTCATCACTTAGTCAAAGGTTTGGTTGTATTTTGACAAGGTTTCGTAGAGCCCATAGAGTTTGCCTGGAAGGATTATTTATGTCTCGTCGTGTTGCTATCCAAAAGCGCGCCGTTCCGCCTGATTCTGTTTATAACTCTCGTCTTGTAAGCATGATGGTTCGCCGCATTATGCGAAGTGGGAAGAAGTCGATCGCGACTCGAATTGTTTACGATGCATTCAAGACGATTGAGCAGCGTACAGGTACCGATCCAATTGAGACATTTGAGCGCGCTGTCAAGAACGCCACTCCATTAGTCGAAGTAAAAGCTCGACGAGTCGGTGGTGCAACGTATCAAGTTCCTGTAGAAGTTCGCTCTGATAGAGGAGTTGCACTCGCGCTGCGTTGGTTGATTCAGTACGCTCGCCAGCGGGCTGGAAAAAGTATGGCTAGCAAGCTTGCAAATGAATTAATGGATGCTTCTAATGAGACTGGCAGTGCCATTCGGAAACGCGAAGAGACTCATCGCATGGCAGAAGCTAACAAAGCATTTGCCCATTATCGGTACTAGTTTTGAATTAGTCCTGACATGATTTAGGCCAACTGATTACATGTCTGGAATTAATAAAGTATAGAATCTTTACAGAAGACAAGGTTGGTCACAGTTCTGAGGCAAAGACTAAGGAGGTAGTTGTGCCACGTACAATCCCGCTTGAAAGAGTTAGAAATATTGGTATTGCTGCACACATTGATGCGGGAAAAACTACCACAACTGAACGAATCCTGTTCTATTCCGGTGTTGTGCACAAAATGGGTGAGGTGCATGAAGGAACCGCTGTTACAGACTGGATGGAACAGGAGCGGGAGCGTGGGATCACCATTACTGCCGCTGCTATTAGTACCTCTTGGACTCGGCGAGATCCTGAAAATCCCACTCAGCCAAAGGCTACTGAAGAAGAACATCGCATCAATATCATTGATACTCCTGGGCACGTTGATTTCACTATTGAAGTTGAGCGCTCTATGCGAGTTTTAGATGGAGTCATTACGGTTCTTTGCTCAGTAGGGGGGGTTCAGCCACAGACTGAGACTGTTTGGAGACAGGCCGATCGCTATGCGGTTCCTCGCATGGTCTTCGTCAACAAAATGGATAGAACTGGTGCTGATTTCTTCAAGGTCTACAGCCAAGTTCGCGATCGGCTCCGCGCTAATGCCATCCCAATTCAACTTCCTATTGGAAGTGAAGATAATTTCTCCGGCATTGTTGACCTAGTCAGAATGAGAGCATACCTTTACACCAACGATTTGGGAACCGATATCAAAGAAGCTGAGATTCCCGAAGAGTTGCAGGAACAAGCAGAAGAGTATCGTCTCATGCTAATTGAAGCAGTTGCTGAAACAGATGATGCTCTGACGGAGAAGTATCTGGAGGGTGAAGAGCTAACTGAGGACGAGGTTCGTGCTGGTCTTCGTAAGGCTACTATCTCAGGTACTGTAATTCCCATGCTCTGTGGGTCTGCTTTCAAGAACAAAGGTGTACAGCTTTTACTTGACGCAGTTATCGATTATCTCCCCGCACCAGTAGACGTTCCTGCCATTCAAGGTACGCTTAGTGACGGTTCTGTGGTTGAGCGCAAGGCAGATGACGAGGCTCCCCTGTCAGCTCTAGCGTTCAAGGTCATGGCAGATAAGTTTGTAGGGCGTTTGACATTCATTCGTGTTTACTCAGGTGCTCTGAAGAAAGGTAGTTATGTTCTTAATTCCACTAAGGGCAAGAAAGAGCGGGTGTCTCGGCTAATTGTCTTGAAGGCAGACGATCGAATCGATGTGGATGAATTGAGGGCAGGCGATCTAGGTGCTGTTCCAGGGCTGTCTGCTACTTTGACCGGCGATACTCTCTGTGATGAATCAGCTCCAATCATTTTGGAGTCTCTATTTGTTCCAGAGCCTGTTATCTCAGTTGCTGTTGAGCCAAAGACAAAGCAAGATATGGAAAAGCTTTCTAAGGCTCTTCAAGCTCTTTCTGAGGAGGATCCAACATTCCGAGTGAGTGTTGATCCTGAAACAAACCAAACTGTAATTGCTGGTATGGGTGAGCTTCACCTGGAAATTCTTGTCGATCGCATGCTGCGTGAATTCAAGGTAGAAGCGAATGTGGGTGCACCTCAGGTTGCCTATCGCGAGACGATTAAAAAAGCTGTCCGAACCGAAGGTAAATTTGTTCGCCAAAGCGGTGGCAAGGGGCAGTATGGTCACGTTGTGATTGAACTTCAACCTGGCGAAACCGGAAGTGGTTTTGAGTTTGCCTCCAAAGTTGTTGGTGGATCTGTTCCAAAAGAATATGTTGCGCCAGCAGAGCAGGGCATGCGTGAAGCCTGTGAATCAGGTATCGTTGCCGGATACCCTGTGATTGATGTCAAAGTAACTTTGGTAGACGGCTCATATCACGATGTTGATTCTTCTGAAATGGCATTTAAAATTGCAGGCTCGATGGCAATTAAAGATGCTGTTATGAAAGCTTCACCGGTTCTACTTGAACCGATGATGAAGGTTGAAGTTGAGGTTCCTGATGATTTTATCGGTAATGTCATTGGTGACCTAAACTCCCGTCGTGGTCAAATCGAAGGTCAGGATAACGACCAAGGGATTGCTAAGGTGACTGCAAAGGTTCCATTAGCCAAAATGTTTGGATATGCTACTGATATTCGAACAAAGACGCAGGGACGAGGAGTTTTCTCTATGGAATTTAGCCATTATGAGGAAGTTCCTCGCAGCGAAGCTGAAGCAATCATTGCAAAAAACAAAGGGAACGCATAGTCAGGAAAAGGAATCCATAACTCATGGCACGCGCAAAGTTTGAAAGAAACAAGCCTCACGTCAATATTGGTACTATTGGTCACGTAGACCATGGTAAGACGACTCTAACAGCCGCCATCACCATGACTTTGGCAGCATTAGGTCAGGCAGCCGCCAAAAAGTATGATGAGATTGACGCCGCTCCTGAGGAGAAGGCTCGAGGCATTACGATTAACACAGCTCACGTTGAATATGAGACGGAACAACGTCACTATGCTCACGTTGACTGTCCCGGGCATGCTGACTATGTGAAAAATATGATCACAGGTGCAGCCCAGATGGATGGCGCTATCCTAGTCGTGGCATCTACCGACGGAGCAATGCCTCAGACTAAGGAGCATATTCTTTTGTCAAGGCAGGTGGGCGTTCCTAGTATCGTTGTATTCCTTAACAAAGTTGACCAAGTTGATGATGAGGAACTGTTGGAACTGGTTGAACTTGAGCTTCGTGAGTTGCTCTCTTCCTATGACTTTCCCGGTGACGATATTCCTATCATTCGTGGCTCCGGCCTGATGGCATTGGAAGCTATGCAAGCTAACCCTAAATCTGCTCGTGGTGATAACGATTGGGTGGACAAGATCTATGAGCTAATGGATGCTGTTGATTCATATATCCCGACTCCTGAACGGGATGTAGACAAACCATTCCTAATGGCTGTTGAAGATGTATTTTCCATCACTGGTCGTGGTACGGTTGCTACTGGCAGAATTGAGCGTGGTAAGGTCAAGATCCAGGATGAAATTGAGATTGTTGGCTTGAAGCCCACTAGGAAAACAGTTGTTACTGGAATTGAGATGTTTAAGAAACAACTCGATGAGGGAATGGCTGGTGACAATGCTGGTATCTTGCTGCGTGGTGTGCAGAAAGAGGATATCGAGCGCGGTATGGTTTTGGCTAAGCCAGGTTCTATTACGCCTCATACGCAGTTTGAATCAGAAGTGTATATTCTCAAGAAAGAAGAGGGTGGCCGTCATACCCCTTTCTTCCCTGGTTATAAGCCCCAGTTTTACGTCCGTACAACAGATGTGACTGGTACGATTAGTGCTTTCACAACGGATGAGGGTGATGAGGCCGAGATGGTGATGCCTGGCGATCGCATTAAAATGACTGTGGATCTGATTAACCCGATTGCGATCGAGCAGGGTATGCGGTTTGCTATCCGTGAAGGCGGGCGTACTGTTGGCGCTGGTGTAGTATCTAAGATCCTTAAATAAAATAGGATTTGTTTCAATAGAATTGGCTATCAGAGTAGTCATAAGGTTACTGTTGATAGCCATTCTTTTGATTGACAACTGTCGAGCAAGTCGATTCACTCAGTACCTTGACAATAGAAGGAAACTCAATGGCAACTGTTCAGCAACAAAAAATTCGGATTCGCCTAAAGGCATTTGATCGGAGATTGCTTGACACATCTTGTGAAAAGATTGTAGACACAGCAAATCGCACTAATGCAACTGCTATTGGCCCTATTCCATTACCTACAAAGCGTCGGATTTACTGCGTATTAAGGTCTCCTCACGTTGACAAGGACTCTCGTGAGCATTTTGAGACTCGCACTCATCATCGAATTATCGATATTTACCAACCATCTTCCAAAACAATTGACGCACTGATGAAATTGGATCTACCCGCTGGTGTGGACATTGAGGTTAAGCTTTAATCAATGGAGAATTCAGTTGATTAAAAGCATGTCTTTCACAAAATCTTTGTGTAAATAGGGTAGATTTAAAGGGAGGATGCTCACACTTCGAGGGCTAATGGGATCATCATCGTCAATCGCTGTTCGGGAACTTCCACTCTTTCCTTTACCCGAAGTTGTATTGTTTCCAGGCAGACCATTACCGCTTCATATATTCGAGTTCCGTTACCGAATTATGATGAATACAATCCTGGAATCGGATTGCAGATTTGGTGTGCTGATGTGGGATCAAGCAAGAGAAAGTCCTGCCAGTGTTGGTTGTTGTGCTGAAATGATAGATTTTCAGCGTTTGCCAGACGATCGATGGCGTATTCGTACTGTGGGTCAACAAAGATTTCGAGTCTTGGAATATGTGCGAGATAAACCCTATCGAGTCGGCCTAGTTGAATGGATTGAAGATGCTCCAACAGAAGTTGACTTGAGACCGCTAGCTAGTAACGTGGCGCAACTGCTTAAGGATGTAGTTCGACTCTCCGCAAAATTGACCGGGCAGTCAATAGAGCTACCCGATACAGTGCCCGATCTTCCTTTAGAGCTATCCTATTGGGTTGCTAGCAATTTATATGGTGTTCCAGAAGAACAACAAACTCTTTTAGAGATGCAAGATACAGCTATTCGGCTAGAACGAGAGGCAGAAATCTTGGTTTCTACACGTAATCATTTGGCTGCCAGGACAGTACTGATGGACACTCTAAAAGACACTAATTAGTGTGTTCCTAATAGGACGAGGAAGAATTACCAGATACCGCGACGTCCACTTGGTCGTACAGTCATCCAATTAGTTCGAGCAAGAGAAAGCTGATCTTCTGTCAGTTTTGCACCAGAGAGATTGGCTCCACAAAGATTCGCACCACGCAAGTTCGCATTCAATAGGTAGGCTCCACTTAAATCAGCACCACGCATATCGGCACCTTCTAAATCAGCATTGCTGAGGTACGCTCTTCCAAGATTCGCATCTCGCAAGTTAGACTGACTCAAATTAGCGCGCCCAAAATCAGCATTGTATAAGTTTGCGCCCTGTAGGTTCACTTTGCTGAGATTTGATTGATTGAAGACTGCACCCGATAGATTAGTTCTCTGAAGGACTAGGGAATGCAAATCATGGCCACCAAAGTCTCGCTTACCTTTTGCATAGTAACTCTGAAGACTGTCGGCATCAAGGCGAATCGTTTTCCTCTTCTCATTCCCATTAACATCTTTGCCACGTCCTGCCGAGTCTTTTCCACGAATATTACTTCCAGTCATGTCCCCACGACTGCGAATACCACTATGTAAGTTAGCTGAGTCATTACGTGTTTGACGTGCACGAATGGCCATTGCTACCCGCGCGGCTGGAGACGATACAGCGCCTGTCGAATCTGGAGTTGAAGACCGATAACCTAGTGGAGTATCTCGATTTGGACGGTTTTGATTTTCTGTGGGTTTTCTAGGTGAGTTAGACTGACTCACCATACTGTTTGCTAGGCTTTCCAGATAAGGCTCTAGATCTAGGGCACGAAAGATTTCATTAGCTGACTGATAACGATGCCGTACAGAGATCTCTAACATCTTGCTTAACACGCTAGCAAAATGCTCACTAACATGAACATGCTTCTGCCAAGTTAGTTCCCCTGTATTAGGATCATAGTCCATATCTTTGGGGGACTTTCCACTTAGCAGATAGATGCAGGTAACACCGAGTGCATAAATGTCACTGGCTGGCACTGGACGCATTGCCATCTGTTCAGGAGGTGCGAATCCTGGTGTGCCAATTGCATAAGATGTGAGAGCTGTTTGTTCTGATGCGCTGGATGGTTGAGCGTTTTGATACTTTACAGCACCAAAGTCAATAAGCACCAGTTTACAGTCTTGGGCACGGCGAATAATGTTTGCAGGTTTAATGTCTCGATGAATCACTCGCTGACTATGGATGTACTCCATTACTGGCAAGATTTCGCTTAAAAACTGTTTGGTGCCAGCCTCACTCAATGCTCCCGATCGCTTAATTTCCTGTTGAAGGGTTGATCCGCTAACATACTCTTGCACTAGATAGAATTCTTGATTTGCTTCAAAGTAATCAAGTAAGCGAGGAACTTGTGGGTGATTGCCTATACGACCTAAGGTTTGAGCCTCACGCTCAAACAATTCCCGTGCCATTTGCATAACATGAGGAGCTGTTGCAGTTGGTCGAAGTTGTTTAATAACGCAGTTAGGATGGCCAGGGAGAGATTCATCGAGGGCTAAAAACGTTGCACCAAAGCCGCCTTGACCAAGTGCTTGGATAATGCGGTAGCGATCGCGCAGAAGCAATTTGGAGCTACAAGCCTGACACACATCCGTGTCGCCTGGATTTTGGGGATTAGGACAGGCTTGGTTCAAGCAGTAGCTCATTCAGCTTCACTCGCTCTATCTTCAACAGCTAAGGGATTTATCCCTATATTCTTATTATTGGAGCAGGAACCAGAAAACAGAGTGACATTCCTGCGGGATATCCCTTGAAGAGTTACTAAAGTTGCCCTATTTCAGTTTGAAGCCTACATGAATGTCCCTACATCCACGGACTTTCACAGCTCCTCAAGATACATCCGATTTTATGGTGCCCAGAAGTTAACAGCGGTACAACACGATCTCTAGCCAATCTTATATCAATACTTATAGCAACCCCAAATCATTTCGAAAATCCGGAGAAGGTTAGGAATCTTACCAAATTAAAGTGTTAAGCGTGTCCTCTGGTGTGGTTTCTCTTGCGAAGGGGACTTACAGGATTCTCATAGCTGGGATACCTCCCCTGAATGTTGCCCAGCAATAAGAGAAATGTCTTTTAGAAAACGCTGCTTACTGCCCTAGAGTGCTGCAAGCAGATCACACCTTGAAAGAGAAGCACAGTTTGGGGAATGCAAAGCGGTAAAATAAGCGGTGTGGCTAGTTAGCAGGCAATTCATGCGTATTTCATTGAACTGGTTGCAAGAATTTGTAGAACTGACTCAAACCCCAGAGGAATTGGCAGAAGCTTTGACAATGGCAGGGTTTGAGGTGGAAGACATTGAGGATCGTCGCTCCTGGGCAAAAGGGGTTGTGGTGGGTAAGGTGTTAGAATGCGAACCTCATCCTAACGCAGATAAACTGCGCGTGTGCAAGGTAGATATTGGCACTGAAACTCCCTCTTCGATCGTCTGCGGTGCACCAAATGTCAAAGCCGGGTTGTTTGTTCCTGTTGCAACACTGGGAACTCATTTACCACGAGTGCAAAAAGATGGCCAATCTAGTGGGCTAACGATTAAGCCTGCCAAGTTACGAGGTGTGCCTTCTGAAGGCATGATTTGCTCGTTGGCGGAGCTAGGATTAGCCAAAGATTCTGAGGGAATTCATCATTTTGATAACGAACCACCTGTTGGCAGTGATGTGCGGCCTTTGCTGGGACTAGATGATGTCATTTTGGATTTAACCTCCAC
>Ga0224722_1000592_pt1 | contig 20996 bp, 19 predicted proteins | sample Balambano_FR1_Me_FD_161646 | JGI IMG/M metagenome (GOLD analysis project Ga0224722, IMG submission 161646) | Freshwater sediment microbial communities from Lake Towuti, South Sulawesi, Indonesia - Balambano_FR1_MetaG | ecosystem: Environmental > Aquatic > Freshwater > Lake > Sediment | place... | reverse complement strand
ACATATCAGGGCGTACACCTGTCACACCATCAGGTGAAAAACCACCAGTCGTCAGCATACGGAGACGGAAATCGCCTCCGCCATAGAGCGCAAATTCATCATTTGGAAACCCAATGAGATTTTCTGCAATACGAACACCACCTTCGCCAAGAGCTTCATCTCCGACAAAGTTGAGCTTGGCACCTACCAAACGCGGACCCGAATCGTATGGGGTAGAGTCGGTTTCCCAACTCAAGCCGACAGCGTTGAATTCCTGACCACCCGGTCCGATGAGCAAGAGTGGGGTGTCATCTTCTACGATGTCCAGCCGAACAGGGAAAATTGCATCGTCCTCGCTGCTCAAGCCGCGATTACCAAAGTCGCCAAAAGCAACGACTGTGTTACGTTCATTCAGTTCCCAGTTGGGCCACATACCGATGCTGTTCGGAAAAACAATCTCACCCGTATTCAGCGTAAATTGAAAATCTGTTAGATCAACTGTCTCGGAAGCAACAGGCCAACTAAAGACAATCGGCAACCCATCATCGTATTCAGATTCACCTTTAAAGAGCATTGCAACCTGATTTGTTGAAGATACACTCGTGAAATTACCCGTAGATGGCGTTTCGCCACTGGTGCAGGTTACGGAGCCATACCAGCTACCACCCGCTTCGCGCACGGTCTCTTCATTAATTTCAGGCAAACCAATGATGTTATCAAAGCCCAACCCGGCAGAAAGAATCACGGGTTCATCGCTCCAATAATCCGCCGCGACTAATTCACCATTATGCAGTTGCGCGAGTGGGCTTAGTCCTGACTGCCGTTGTTGCCCACTGACAGGCACAATCCCCACTAATAGCAGCGTGATGGGGAGTGCTACCCACCAGCGCAGGTAAAACGGGAGTTTCTCATTGCTGCTTACGATATTCGCCCGTGCAAAGGCTGCTTGAGTCATCGTCAGCAGCAAAAGTACACTCATCCCAACAAAGATCAGCATCGGCAGTAGAAAACCATGCAAAGCCGACTCCAGTGTATTCAGTACGACCACCACAATAGTGGCAAGTCCTAAGATGTAAGGCTGGTACACTTTGACTAGACCCAGCAGAACAACAACTGCGGCGATGAGACCAACGATATTGCCAGCGATGCGTAATGGCTCGACCAGATCTACCGCGATATGCACCCCGATGTCGATGATATTCCATAGGATCAGTAATATGGGTAACCACTGAATTTTGCGACCTGTGTTTTCTGTTTTCATAGTTCCTCCAGTTTGTAGTTTTGTCCGCACTCTGCTAGATAATTTAAAGATTATCGAAATTGCCAATACTTACGCGTTAGCAACCGCTTCCCTTTCCGACAGTACGCTCGACCAGCCGCGCACTTTGAATCCAAGCACAATTTGCATCGTACCAGCCATCCGCAAGTAGAAAGATGTAATCAACACGAGAACTTCGATGCCCGTGATGGGACGGCGCAGCAGGATAAGACCGAACAGCAGTGAAAATAGGCCGTTGATGGCAAGTAACCATTCGTTGTCGATTTCTTGCCGAATTGAAACCTTTCTCTTGTTTCTTCGATTGATTGTAGGATCGTAGATACACTTGTTGCACATCTCCGATCAAAGCGTGTGTTTGTAGGGTGCAGTTCACGGTTATTCAGTGTTTATTGCTGTGATAAGGGAATCACGATGGTCAGACCGTCTTCACCGGCGAAGATTTCACCATTGTAAACTTCACGAATTGGGTCAATGAAAAGCGCATTCAATTGCAGGCGACTTTGCACATAGGGTGCGAGATGGGTTAGTGCCAAACGCTCCACATTCGCATCGCGTGCCAGTTCGGCGATGTGCCCCATACTTCGATTGACACCCAAGCGGGCTGGACCAAGTCGGGCTGGCATGGCTGGGTGTATGGCTGGAAGCTGCATGTCGCCGCAGCCGTCTGTGCGGTGTGGATTCCGTTGGCGGCTGAACTCACCCCAGCCAACACGGCGGACAATGAGATTGCGCCCCACTTGTTGCATGAATTGCCTATCGACGTGCGCTTCGTGCTGGGAGATCGCCACTACAACACACCCGAATTGCGCGCCGAGTGTCAATGCCATGACCGCTTCCTGATCGCCACGCGCTACGGCGCTTACCCCCACACCGATCTGGGCGTCGAAGTCCGGCGCAAAACTAGGCAACACGATACTAAACGGCAGCCGCCATCAACACAAGATGGGCGGTCATAGCCTTTTGGTCGGCATTTGCCTGGTTCGAGCTGTATTGCACGCGCGATAGACTTACACCTATCGTATCTACTCACGGCTCAAAGCCGAGATGTGCTAAAACCGGGATATGAAACGACCAACGCGAGCGCAGCTTGAACGGCTGGAGAAATCCGAGCTGATCGATCTGATCTTTGCGTTGATGGACGAAATTGATGTGCTCAAAGGTGAAGTGGCAAGGCTGGGGTCGGAGATCGAAGCATTGAAGCAGCCGATGCCACCCGCGACATCGAAGAATTCGTCGTGGCCACCCTCGCGGGACTTCAAGCGCGACCGACCGGAGGGCGAAGGTGATGCATCCAAGAAACGTGGCGCGCGTGACGGACACGGGCTGATGCGACGAGAACTGGTAGATACACCTGACACGGTCATTGAGTGCTGGCTGGCACGTTGCGGGTGTGGGGCGGATGTGAGCGGTGTGCTTCCGAGCGCAGTGATCCGCCGACAGATTACGGAGTTGCCACACATCAAGCCGGTCGTCATCGGAACGCGCCAAGCGGTGGCGATGTGTCCGTGCTGCGGCAAGCGAGTGGTTGGAGCGTTGCCAGAGGGGTTGGAAGCCGAGCGGGCGTTCGGGCCGCGGCTGCAAGCGACGACGACGTATTTGCAGCATCAAAAGCACATGAGCTACGAGCGCACCCAGCAGGCAGTGCATGATCTGTTCGGGGTGACGCTCAGCCAGGGCGGCCTGGCGTGCATGAGTGAGCGTGCGGGCGAGGCGGCAGGTGAACAAGCGCACGCCATTCAGCAGGCGATACAAGCCAGTCCCGTCATTGGCAGTGACGAGACCAGCGCCCGGGTAGACGGTCGCAACTGGTGGGAGTGGGTGTTCGTCGGAGCTAACAGTGTGCTGCATGTCATCCAACCCAGCCGGGGTGAGGATGTCATCGCACAGGTCATGGGGTCGGCTCGCGCACGGGCGTGGCTGAGCGATTGTTGGGCACCGCAACTGCGTGCGCCGACCGACAAACGCCAGTTGTGTTTGGCCCATCAAATTCGCAATCTGCAAGGGCTGATCGAGCGCGCGCCGCGCTTGCGCTGGGCACGCCAGATGCAAGCCTTGTTGCGTGAAGCCATTCATCTGGCTAAACGCCGCGATCAGATGCGTCCGCGCGGCTTCCAGCGCCGCGTGACCCAGATCGAGCATCAATTGACCCGCTTGATCGACCGACCGGTGGCTCATCCAGCAGCCCAGGCGTTGGTCAAGCGCTATCGTAAGCATCGCGATCATCTGTTGGTGTTTCTGCGTGACCCTACCGTGCCCTACCACAACAACGATGCCGAACGCGCCTTGCGCGGTTCGGTCGTGCATCGCAAAGTCATCGGCGGCTTTCGCGCCGAGTGGGGCGCGAAGGCCTATGCGGCCATCGCCTCTGTCATTGACACCGCTAAGCGACGCGGTCTGCCTGTCTTCCATGCCCTACTCGGTCTCTTCGGCCCGCCCGTCTTGCCCTTCGTCCTGGCCCAAAGCTGTGAGTAGATACAACCTATCAAGCACACGAGCAGGCGAACGCCCTGCTCGTTTTTGTTTTTCGCCTCCGATGAACTGCATCGAGCGGTTGTCACACCGGCGTAGCTCAAGGGTAGAGCAGCTGTCTCATAAGCAGTGTTGGTTGCAGGTTCAACTCCTGCCGCCGGTACGTGGTGAGCGTAACTTAATTGGCAGAGTGCTGCTTTGTGAGAGCAGACGTTGCGGGTTCAAATCCCGTCGCTCACCTCTGCAAGTGAATACAACTTTGTCCGCGTAGCTCAACTGGCCAGAGCGTCCGGCTTTTAACCGGAGGGTTACAGGTTCGACTCCTGTCACGGATATTAGACAAATGCGCCTGCATAGCTCAATTGGCCAGAGCGTCCGCCTCTTAAGCGGAGGGTTGGGGGTTCGAGTCCCTCTGCGGGCATAAGGCATGAGACACGTTTACCGGAATGGCGTAAGCGGCGAACGCACCCGGCCTTGACCCGGGGGATCCTGGTTCGACTCCAAGTTCCGGTGCTCAATCGTTGTCCTTGAACAGGTCGCCCAGCGCGTCTTCCCACACGTCGCCCAGGCGATTGAAGGGCATCTCAACGAAGTCGCCGGTGAGCTTGGCCAGCCATTCCTTGATGGGCGCGTGCGGCAACTGCGTCGTCAACTCGTCAATTGCGCCGCCGATCTGTGCCACGACCTCGTCGCTCTTTTCGGTCAGGTCGGTCAGGTCAACCCCCAGCTTGAACATGTGGTTCAGCCGGAGCATGGCATCGTGCCAGGCCTTGTAGTCGTTCTCGATGCTGATCTGTTGGGGGCGCTGGTTGCCGAATTGCGAGAAGTCGTAGGCGGGGACGAAGGCATACATGGCGAAGTATTCCTGACCCACGCGCTCGGCCATATCCTCCAGATATGAGCCGATGCTCACGCCGCCCTCGTAGTTCGAGAACGTCACCGCATACTCGGACAGCTCATCCTTCATGCTGGGCAGAGCGTATGTAACCGAGAAGGTGCGGTCTTTGTCGAAGGGCACGATGGCATACACGCCCCCGGTCGCGGCGATGCGCTTGACCTTCAACGCTTTGGCCAGCTCGAAGAACGCCTCGGCATAGCGCTCAGCGTTCATGTGCGGCTCGTCGCCCAAAAAGATCACCAGACCGCGCCGGCCATTGCTCCAGTAATACACCTCGTTGCGGTGGCCGGTGACTTCGCGCCGGTAGCCGTCCTCAAACTTGAACTGCGGGCGGAAGAGAAACTGCGAGACGGGCGTCTGAAAGAGATAAAACCCGTCGGGCTTGATGTGGCCGATCTTGCGTGCGCCCAGCTTCTCGATCAGGTATTCGGGCAAGCCGGAGGACACACTGCCTGCGTCGGCCCACTGCCGCCAGCCCGCGATCATGTAAATCTCGTCGGCTTCCGGTCGCTCGGTCAGTTCAATTTCGTTGGCCATAGGGTGTGACTGTACACCTAAACGTTAGACACGGGTTAGATGTCACGCGGCCTACAATACACGGCATGAGTGCCATGACCGACTTGAACTTCGAGACGCTCGCCATCCACGCCGGCCAGGAACCCGACCCAACGTTTGGCGCGGTGATGACGCCGATCTACCAAACGTCCACCTACGCCCAAAAGAAAATGGGCGAGGCGGCCTACGACTACGCCCGCACCGCCAATCCCACGCGCACGGCCTTGCAAGAGTGCATCGCCGCGCTTGAAGGCGGCAAACATGGGCTGGCGTTTTCATCGGGCATGGCGGCCATTGATTGCGTGTTGCGCGTGCTCAAGCCCGGCGATCATGTGCTGGCCAGCAACGATGTCTACGGCGGCACATTCCGTATCTTTAAGCGCGTCTACGAGGTCTATGGGATCGAGTCGTCGTTCGTCGAGATGAGCGACCTCGGTGCCGTGCGCGCCGCCATTCAACCCAACACGCGCATGGTGTGGATCGAGACGCCGACCAACCCGATGCTCAAGATCGCCGACATCGCCGCGCTTTCAGAATTGATTTCACCACAGAGAGCACAGAGCACACAAAGTAAATCAAGCAACTCTGTGGCCTCCGTGTCCTCTGTGGTGAATCCTCTACTGGTCGTTGACAACACCTTCGCCTCGCCGTATTTGCAACAGCCGCTCAAACTCGGGGCAGACATCGTGCTGCACAGCGCCACCAAATACCTGGGCGGTCACAGCGACGTGGTCAATGGCCTGATCGCGCTCAACGACGACGAGATGTTCGCCCGGCTCAAGTTCCTGCAAAACGCCGTCGGCGCGGTGCCGGGGCCATTCGATTGCTTCCTGGTGCTGCGCGGCATCAAGACGTTGCATGTGCGCATGGAGCGCCATAGCACCAACGCCATGAAGATCGCGACGTGGCTTCAATCGCACCCTAAGATCGAACGCGTGATTTACCCCGGCCTCAAGTCCCATCCCCAGCACGACATCGCCCAGCGGCAGATGTGTGCCTTCGGCGGCATGATCTCGTTCATCGTCACAGACGGCCCGGCCGAGGCGCAGCGCATCGCTGAAGCGACGAAGCTGTTCGCGCTGGCCGAATCGCTGGGCGGCGTCGAGTCGCTGATCGAAGTGCCGGCTGGCATGACCCACATGAGCGTGGCCAATTCGCCGCTGGCGGTGGATCCGGCGCTCATCCGGCTCAGCGTCGGCATCGAGAACGTGGATGACCTGATCGCCGACCTGGCGCAGGCGCTGGGGCGTTGAGAGGTCAGAGCCAAGAGTCAAGAGTCAAGACGACTGACGACTCACTGCTCACAGCGTGCTGGACGCCCTCTCTGCCCGGCTCATTCCTGAGTGGCCTCAGCTAAAGGCCGATGCGCGCGCGTCCATCAAGATGGACGTTGTTGGCACGCTGAGCGCCTTGCCGTTTGCCATCCTGGGCATAGGCTGGCTGATCGCGGCAACCGACATCGCCGTCTGGCGCGACAACTGGCCGCTGCTGGCGGCCATGGCGCTGTTTACGTTGCTGCTCGATCAGCGCTTGAGCTTCACGGTGCTGCTATCGAAAGATGCCATCGGCCCATCTGCCAGCAGTTCACTCAGCCCGGTCATCGTCGGCTCGATGATGTTTTTGTTCGGCCCCAGTGCTTTGTGGATTGGGCTGCCGACTATTGTGGCCGACTATGTGCGGCAGCGGGGCGAGTCCACTGAACCAACCCTGCGAACGGGCGTCGTGCGCAATACGATGCAATCACTCGCCATCAACACGCTTGCGCCGCTGACCGGGCTGGCTGTGTTTCAAGCGCTGGGCGGCACGTTTCCCATCGCCGACTTGAATGTGCTGACGCTTGCCCGCGCGGCAACGGCGCTGCTGGTCGAATTCGCAGTCTTTCTGCTGATCGGTCTGGCGTTTGTCGTGTATCTGCTGCGCGTGGTTGCGCCGCTGACAGGCATTCGCAACGGCTGGTCGTTGGTCGGTAATTTGCTGGCGTTCGTGGCATTGGGCCGGGTCATGGCGCTGTTCGGCGTGCTCGGCTCAGTGTTGTTCGTGCGCGTCGGGCTTGGCAGCTATATCTTCGCCGCCATTGCGATCGTCGCCGCGGCCTACGTGGCCAATGCGTTTACGCGCGCACTGACCGGCGCTGCGGTGCGCGAAAAATCTTTTCGACGCCTGGAGATGTTGAGCCGGGCAATCATGAGCGCCCCGGCTGACACAGCGCACTTACCCGGCATCGTGCAGGCGGAGGCGGCTGGCCTCTTTCCCACGTGCCGTTACGAGGCAGTGCTCTTCCCCAATACGTTGCTGGGGCGTGACCCCGATGACGACAGTTGGCCTCGCGTGCCCGAGCCGATTTGGAATCGGTTGCGCCAATCGGCTGCCAGCTTCACTGAGCCCGGCTTGCCGGTTGTCAGTGACCGCAGCTTGCGGCGCCAAGCGCTGATCGTGCCCATCACCGATGCGGAGAACGGCGACGTGATCGGCGGCGTATATGTCATGCGCAACGTCGCGCGCGGGCCGATCCAAGAGCTGCTGCCCACGGCTCAGGCCTTCGCCGAACAGATCGGGTCGGCTGTGCTGCGGGCGCGGGCGCATCAGCAACAGGAGGCCAAGCTGCAGGCCGAACGCGAGTTGATCGTCGCTGGCGAGATTCAGTCGCGCTTTTTGCCAAAGGTCTTACCCCAGGCGCCGGGATTTCAGATCGCTGCACACCTCGATCCGGCGCGGCAGGCATCGGGTGATTTCTATGACGTGGCGGCGCTGCCGCATGGCCGGCTTGGGATCACGATTGCCGACGTGGCCGACAAAGGCACTGGCGCGGCGTTGTTCATGGCGCTGGCCTGCACGCTCGTGCGCACGTATGCGCCACAACACTTGCACTCGCCTCATATGGCGCTGCAAGAGGTCAACCGGCGCATCTGCGAAGACACGGAGACCGACCTGTTCGTGACCATGCTGCATGGCGTGCTCGATCCGGCATCGGGCGAGTTCCGCTATGCCAACGCCGGCCACACACCGGGCCTGCTGTTGCGCGCCAGCGGCGAGTGGGTGACGCTGCCCAATGGAGCCATGCCTTTGGGCATCTTGGACGTGATTGATCTTAAGGGCGAGGCCGTGACGTTGTGCGCAGGCGACGTGCTGGTGCTCTACACCGATGGCATCACCGATGCGCAAAATGCAAACGAGGAGCTATTTGGCGAAGCACGGCTGCGCGAGGTCATTCAAGCCGACGCGCATCTGGACGCGCAGGGCATTCAACACGCATTGCTGGATGCGGCGCAGGCATGGGCAGCCGGGGCGGCGCAGTTCGATGATATCGCGCTGATCGTGATCAAGCGCGTCGCATAAACCGGCGGCTGACGACGTTTGTGGCAAAGCGTGCCTCGTCGCTGCGCAGCGCAAACGCCGCCGCGAAATAGGCCAGTCCGCCGACAGCAAGTGCCGCGATGGTCGCAAACGCGCCGCTGCCCACCACCGTCAGCCACGCCACCAGCGTCAGCCCCATCAACACAGACGCAACCGCCGCCTTGCCCAGCGCGAGCACGATCGTGCGCGTGGCGATGCCCGGCTCACGCCGCGCCAGCAACCAATACAAAGCAACGGTTTCGAGCGTCGTGGCGAGGGCATTTGCAAGAGCGACGCCGCCGAAGGGCATCCAACCTGCACGCGCAAACGCATCGGCCAGCGCAACGCTCAGCGCGATATTGAGCGCCATGCTGCCCACGGCCAGCGCGACCGGCCGCGCCGTGTCCTTGAGCGCGTAGAACCCGCGCGTCACCACCTCCAGCACCGAGTGCGCCACCAACCCGACGGCAAACATCTGCAGCGCAAAGCTGACCTGAGCGGTGCTCTGTGCGCTGAACTCGCCGCGCTCGAACAGCAGGCGAATGAGCGGCTGTCCGAGCACGATCAGGCCGACGGTGGCCGGCATGCTGAGCGCGATGATGACGCTGAGCGCGCGAGTAATGGCCGCGCCAAACGCCGCGCGTTCGCCCCTGGCTGCGTTGGCGCTGATGGCCGGGAACAGCACTGTGCCGATGGCCTGGGCGATGGCGGCCTGGGGCAGGATCATGATGGCGAAGGCGATGTTGAGCGCCGACACCGCGCCGGCTTCCATGCGCGAGGCCAGGCGCGTGTTGACGATCAGGTTGATTTGCACCGCCGCTAGGCCGATCACGCGCGGCAACATAAGCAGCAGGATTTGGCGCGTGTCAGCCTGTAATTTTGAATTTTGGATTTCGGATTGCCGATTGGACGTTACGGGAAATGCGATACGCGATATGTGACGCAACGAAGGAAGCTGAACACCAAGATGCAACAGCGCGCCGATCACCACGCCGATGGCCGGGCCAAAGATGCCAAGGTTGCTCAGCAGCACTGCGCCGAGGATGATGCCAAGGTTGTAGAGCGCCGGCGCGATGGCTGGCGCGAGAAAGGCACCGTTGGATTGCAGCACACCCATCAGCAAGCCGCTCACGCCGAAGATCACCGTGCTGACCAGCATGATGCGCATGAGCGATGCCGTCAGCGCGATCTGCGGCTCGGTGAAGCCGGGGGCGATCAGCACGCGCGTGATCGGCTCGGCCAACACGATGGCCACAAGCGCGACAACGCTCATCACGGCGAACACGATCCACGCCACACGCCGCGCCAAAGCCCAGGCGATAGCTTGTTGGTTGTTGGTTAAGTGGCCGGTGAAGATGGGGATGAAGGCCGAGGCGAGCGCGCCGCCCGCTAGCACGTTGAACAGCAGATCGGGCATGCGCAAGGCGGCGTTGAAGGCGTCGAGCTCTTGCCCTGTGCCAAAGCGCGAGGCGACGATGACCCGCTGCACAAAGCCGGCCAGGTTGCTGAGGACGTAGGCGGCACCGACGAGCGCGGCGGCTTGCGCCAGGGAGCGGCGTTGCATGTTAGGCGCGGTTGTTCATCTCATCGCGATCAAACCGCCCGCCGGAAGTGATGTGGCTTAACTGACGCATCAACGCATCGTATTGTTCATCACCCGTCCCCTCGGAGGCGTAGCGAGTCAACCACTGGCTAAAGAGCGCGTCCAGCGTCGTCCCTTCAGCAAGGGCTTTCTGACGCGCCTCCTCAAGCAGGTCGTTCTCAACAGAAAACGTGATGTGCATGCCCATGATGGATTTGAGTGTATTGTAGTGACTGAAAGCACGTCGGATGTGAACCACCATGTGCATGATTCTCCTGGATTGGAATACGATCTCGAAATGACTGACGCTGATATCGTCGCCTTGTTCGACCACGAACGGCTAACGCTTACGCCAGCTCACACCGCCGTCGAGCGCGAAGGCGGCATCGTTCGGCACTTGCCGGTCGTGGGCGGTCAGTATTGGATGATGTATTCACGTCACGCCGAGGGTGAACTCGATGCGGCGATTGAACGTGAGAAGGCGCACCTTGCGTCTTTGCACCCACACTACACATCGCTGGAGTGGAAAGCCTATGAGCATGACCAACCTGCGAATCTGGTCGAGCGTCTGGCCGCGCACGGCTTCGAGATTCATGAGACTGAGGCCTTACTTGTTCTCGACATTGCCGACGCGCCGGCAGACCTGCTCGCGCCCGTCACACTGGATGTTCGGCGTGTTGCCAATGCGCAAGGCGTGGCCGACTACTTTGCGGTGTCTGAGAGCGTATTCGGTGAAGATCACTCGCGCTGGCGGAACGCGATAGAGCAGTTGGTTGCGTCAGGTGATTCGTCAGTCAGCGTCTATGTGGCCTATGACAACCACAAACCAGTCAGCTCCTGTCGTATCAGCTTCGAGCTGGGCAGCCAGTTCGCTGGGCTGTGGGGCGGGGCGACCCGTGAATCGCATCGCGGCAAGGGCTATTACAAAGCCTTGGTTTCGGCGCGACTACAAGAGGCGAAGCAGCGTGGCATACGGTTCCTCTACATTGACGCCTTGCCGATGAGCCAGCCGATATTGGAACGGCGCGGGTTTCGATTCCTGGGACACACGCACCCATGTGTCTGGTGTGTGCGTTAACGTTAAGAGCTACCAATCATCATCCCGTGTCATCGGCGGCAGGTCGCGTTCACGTTCCGTCTCGGCTTCGAGCACGACCTGTGGCCGTCGCTCGACCGGCGGGGGCAGCGCCTGCTTCATCTCGACCAAGCGCGTCAGCACGTCCATCAGGCGCTGCTTCCATTGCTCCGGCGTGCCACTGCGCAGGAACGACACCTGTGTCCGGCCGATCAGCGCATCGCTGCCAAGCAGGCGTTGCAAGCGCTGCGGGTTCATGCGCCCGATGGCTTCGGCGCGAATCGTAAAGCGGTTGCCATCAGTCGTGATGCTCTGCGCGCCGAGTTCGGTCGCCACCAGCTTCAGCCGCAACTGATAGGTCAGGTTGCGCGCCGGCTGCGGCAACTTGCCAAAGCGATCTTCAAGCTCTTCCTCGAACTCGCGAATCTTGTCCTCTTCGGCCAGCGACGCGGCGCGGCGATACAGTTGCACGCGCAACTGCGCATCGCCGATGTAATTCTCCGGCAGGCCAACTGTGATGGGCAGATCAATCGTCACCGCCTTTGGCTCCTCAGGCGGCATCGGTGTGCCGTCTCGCATGGCGCGCAGCATGCCCACCTGTTGCGCCAGCAGCCGCGTATACAGGTCAAAGCCGACTGCCGCAATCTGCCCGCTCTGCTTCGGCCCAAGCATGTCGCCCGCGCCGCGCAGTTCCAGGTCGCGCATGCTGATGGAATAGCCCGCGCCGATGCCGGCGCTCTCGCGCAGCGTCTCCAGCCGTTCGCGCGCGTCTTCAGTCATGCGGCCCTTGCGGTCGTAGAGAAAATAAGAATAGGCCTGAATGGTGCTGCGCCCGACGCGCCCGCGCAACTGATACAACTCAGCCAGGCCAAAGTGATCGGCATTGTCAATCAGGATCGTGTTGGCGTTGGGGATGTCCAGCCCGCTCTCGATGATATTGGTGCACAGCAGGATGTCCACGCCGCCATCGGCGAAGCGATTCATGATCTTGGCCAGCTCGCGCTCGTCCATCTGCCCGTGCGCCACGGCCATCGTCGCTTCGGGCACCAGCCGTTGCAGCTTCTGCTGCACCAGGCCGATGGTCTGAATGCGGTTGTGAACGAAGAACACCTGCCCGTCGCGGTCGAGCTCGCGGCGGATGGCCTGCTGCACCACCGCGTCGTCCCATGGGCCGACGAAGCTGATGATCGGCAGGCGCTCGGCCGGCGGCGTCTCGATGCGGCTGATGGCGCGCACGCCGCTGAGGCCGAGATACAGCGTGCGTGGGATGGGCGTGGCCGTCAGCGTGAGCACATCCACTTCGGTGCGCAACTGCTTGAGCTTCTCCTTGGCCGTCACGCCAAAGCGGTGCTCTTCGTCAATGACGAGCAAGCCCAAATCCTTGAACTTGATGTCTTTGCTGACGAGCGCGTGTGTGCCGATGACGATGTCCACGTTGCCATCGTGAATGCCGGCGATGACCTCCTTCTTCTCGGCGGCGGTGCGGAAGCGCGACAGCATCTCGATGGTGATGGGATAGGACGCCAGCCGGCGGGTGAACGTGTTCCAATGCTGTTGCGCCAGCACGGTTGTCGGCACCAGCACGGCCACTTGCTTGCCGTCCTGCACCGCCTTGAACGCGGCCCGCAAGGCCACCTCGGTCTTGCCGAAGCCTACGTCGCCGACGACCAACCGGTCCATCGGCCGCGGCTGCTCCATGTCGGCCTTGACCTCTTGGATGGCCTTGAGCTGGTCGTCCGTCTCGATGAAGGGGAAAGACGATTCGAGCTCGGTCTGCCACGGCGTGTCTTTGCTGAATGCCGGGCGGGTGGCCAGCTCGCGCTCGGCGTAGAGCTTGAGCATGTCGCGCGCGATCTCGGCCGCTGCGCCTTTGGCCTTCTGCTTGGCTTTCTCCCAACTGCCGCTGCCGAGCTTGTCGAGCGCTGGCTGCATGTCGTCGGCACCGACATAGCGCTGCACGCGGTCGAGTTGGTGCAGCGGCACATACAGCCGGTCAGCGTCTTGATACTCAAGCAGCAGATACTCGCGCTCGCCCTCCTGCGGTTGCAGATACGTGCCAGTGTTGACGGTGAGCTTGACCAGCCCGCGATACAGGCCAACGCCATAGTCCTCGTGTACGACGGCATCGCCGGTCTGCCAATCGGCAAAGGCCTTCTCGGGCGCGGCCTTGCGCGCCCGCCCGCGCAAGAACCACTCCGGCCGCACCTGGCCATAGACTTCGGCATCGGTGAGCAGGATGAGTTGGGAGTTGGGAATGGAGAGTGGGGAGTGAGCAGATTCCGCACTCTCCACTCCCCATTCCCCATGCCACACGAAGCCCGCCGGCAACGCGCCAACGACAAACGACAACCCGTCTTGCGGCAGCGCGTTCAATTCGGTTTGCGCGGCCAGGGCGCTGTTGCGCTCGCTCCATAGCTCGGCCAGGCGGGCCGATTGGCGCGAGACGATCACCAAAGCAGAGGAGCTAGGAGGCAGAGGTGCAGAGGGGATATTTCCCTTGCTCCCCCGCTCCTCCGCTCCTCCGCTCACCTGCACCTTGAGATAGTCCAAGAGCGGCGTGACTTGGCCGGCGAAGTGGGGTGGCTGGGTGAAGCTGCGCGCGAGGGGATGAACGCTCAGCGTCGCTTCTTCACTCTGGCCGAGCGCCAGCGCATTCGTTTTGTCGCGTGCGGCGGTGAATTCATCCCAGGTGATGTAAGGCGTGTTTTGTAGAGACGCGCCATGGCGCGTCTCTACGCCCTCATTGTCGGTCAATGTCTCGCGTTCGCGCTGGGCCTTCTCCTCCAATGCGCGCCACGCATCGCGCAGCTCTTCCTCGTCATCGAGCAGAAGGAGTGCGGTGGGGGGAAGGTATGCCAGCAAGCCCCCCTCTCCCCGACCTTCCCTCCCGAGGGGGGAGGGAGAAGGTGTGTCCATCGGCGTAATCGTCACACTGTCGAGCGATTGGCCGCTGCGCTGCGTGCCGGGGTCGAAATAGCGGATCGAGTCGGCCACGTTGCCGAACAACTCGATGCGCACCGGCAGCGAGTGCGCCGGCGACCACACATCAATGATGCCGCCGCGCCGGCTGAATGCGCCGATGCGCTCGACCACCTGCTCGCTCTCGTAGCCGATGCCCACCCAGTGGCCGATCATGCTTTCGAGCGACAACGTGGCGTCGCGCTTGATGACCCGCGTGTGCAATTTGAATTGGGCGGCGGGCAGGGTGGGTTGCATGAGGGCGCGGGGCGAAGAGATGATGGTTGTAGGTTGTTGGTTACTCGCCGCCAACTGAGCCAACACTATGCTGCGTTGGGCGATCACATCGCGCACCGGCGCGACCGTGTCATAGAAGGCTGTGTTCGGCTCAGCGAAGCGCAATGGCGCTTGCTGGCCCAGGTTGGCCAACGCGTCGGTCATGATGCGTGACGATTCGACCGATGAGGTGACGTAGACGATCGGCCGGCCAAGTGACTGTAACGCTGCGACGACCAAGGGCCGCGCTGCCCTCGGCAATCCCAACCCGCGCGGCGCGTCAGCATCATTCAACTGCTCAACAAGTTGTTGAAACGCCGACGATTGACGGATGACCTGAGTGAGCCCGTGGAGAGACACAGCGCGCCATTTTAGTCCGCGAATTTGCCCGGTGAAATGGTCACACCTATACTCTTGCGTGCTGTCGCTGCTTGTAGAACACAGTTTCACCGGCCTTTCGGCGTGTGAATGCACCAGTGCCATGAAGCAGCCCAAGTTGTGTGTGTTTGTGAACGCACCGCTCACCAACCCAATGCGCGTTCACACAAGTTCTTAGTTGCTTACTCAGGAGGTCTTAGATGCAATCGAACGTAGAACGCTCGACCCGCAAGCGCGGGCGATGGCTTGCACTGCCCGCGTTGCTGGCAGTGGTGTTAGCAGCGTGCGCGCCCGCTCCGGCAGCACCAGCTGCCCCAGCAGCACCTGCCGCGACCGAGGCACCTGCTGCAGAAGCGCCGGCAGCCACCGAAGCCCCCGCTGCAACGGAAGCCCCAGCTGCAACCGAGGCTGCTGCGCCCACAGAGGCACCGGCGGCCACGGAAGCACCGACGGCAACCCCCATTCCGCCTGCGCCGACGCCCGACCCCGGCAAGTTCACGTATTGGGGCGGCTTGATCTTCTCCGACGAGGCCAACCAGATGCTGGTGGATCGCATCAAGCAATGGGGCCAGGAGAAGGGCATCGAGGTGGATGTGGTGATGATCAACCAGAACGAGACGCAGCAGAAGGTCTCGGCAGCAGTCGAATCGGGCACGCTGCCCGATGCGCTCGACATGGGCACGAACCTGATGCTGTTGCTCAGCCAGAACGGCCAGCTCGAGGCTCTGGACGACACGTTCAAAGCCATCGGCGACGCCAACGGTGGCTGGCTGGACTCGGCTGCGAAGTCTATAGACCCGGCGGTGTATGGCGGCAGTGTGTGGGGCGTGCCGTTTGGCCTGAGCGGCAACCTGATCAACCGCCGCGATGACTTGCTCACCGCCGCGGGCTTCACCGAAGCGCCGAAGACGTGGCAGGAGTTGGGTGAGATGGCGGAGAAGATCACCGATCCGAGCAAGCCGGTCTATGGCATGGGCTTCGCGCTCTCAAATGTGGGCGATGGCAACCTGATGTCGCAGGTGTTGCAGATGTATGGCGGCCGCATCGCCGATGACGAAGGCAAGACATGCACGCTTGACAGCCCTGAGACGCGTGAGTTCATGGACTGGGTGACCGGCGTGTACAAGAAGGGTTTGTTCCCACCTGGTGCGACAACGTGGGACGGTGCAGGCGACAACCAGGCCTATCTGGCCGGTCAGGCCGGCTTCATCGCCAACCCCGGCAGCGTGTATCTCAACCTGCGCAACAACGATCCCGAACTGCTGGCCGCCAGCAAGTACTCCGGCCTGCCTGCCGGACCGAAGATGCAATTGCAGCCCTACGGCCCGAACGTGCGCGTGATCCCGACGACGAGCCAGCGCAAGGACCAGGCCAAGGAACTGCTGGCCTATCTGGCCGATCCGGAGTTCATGGCCGAGTATTACGCCAACGCCATCTACGGCCCGGTGTTGAAGAATCAGGTGGACTTCCCGACGTTTAAGGAAAGCCCGATTCACGTCGGCCTGTTGGACGTGGCGTTGAATGGCACGCCACCGGCTTTCCCGGATGTGGACAACGCGGCGCTGGCCGAGTTCAGCTCGAACTTCTACATCCCCAAGATGATCCAGCGCGTGGTGGTGGATAACCTGAGCATCGAGGATGCGATCAAAGAGACGCAGGCCGCGTGTCAGGCGATCTACGACAAGTACAAGTAAGCAGTAATTAGTAATTGGTAATTCGTAATTGGTAAGTGGGGACTGCCCACTTACCAATTACCAGTTACTTCACCCGATGGCCGAACAAGCCGCACTGACGCCGCGCGCGCAAGCCAGCAAGCCGCGCATTTCGCTGAGCAAGCGCACCAGCCTGCTGGGTATGGCGCTGGTCGCGCCCATCGTCATCTGCCTGCTGGTGCTGGTGGTCTACCCGTTCTTCTTCGGCGTGTCCATCAGCTTCACCGACCGGCAGATTGGCCGCGAAGGCCAGTTCGTCGGGCTGGCGAATTTCACCTACCTGACTCAGGTGCCCAGCTTCCAGAAGTCCATCGTCAACACCATCGTGTTGGTGGGCTGGGTGCAGGCGCTCAAACTGGTGTTTGGTTTGGGCATCGCTATCCTGCTGAACCAGGCCATTCGTGGGCGCAAGTTCTGGCGCGGCATGATCTTGCTGCCGTGGGCCATGCCGGCCTTCGTGGCCTACCTCACCTGGAAGTTGCTGTATGTCCCGCAGGGCGGCGCGTTTAACCTCATCTCGATCGGGCTGGGCTTGGGCAGCATTGACTTCCTGAGCAAAGACCTGGCCATGCCCAGCGTCATCCTAGCGACGTTCTGGCGCGGGTTCCCGTTTTGGGTCATCTCGTTTCTGGCGGCGCTGCAAAGCGTGCCACAAGAGCAATATGAGGCGGCCGCGATTGACGGCGCGAGTGCATGGCAGCGCTTCGTCCACATCACCATTCCTGGCATCCGGCACGTGGTGTTGGTGGTGGTGTTGCTCTCGACCATCTGGACGACCAACGGCTTTGAGAACATCTGGCTGATCACACAAGGCGGCCCGTCCGATGCGACGATGACCTTCCCGGTGCTGGCCTATTTCGGCTTGCAGACGTTGCGCATCGGCGAGGCGGCGGCGGTGTCGGTGGCCATGTTGCCGGTGTTCGTGATGATGGCGTTTGTGGGCGTCAAGCTGCTGGAGCGAGATTAAGTGCTGAATAAACTCACGACCGGCCAGAAAGTTCTGATCTACGGATGCCTTATCTTGTTGGCCATCCTGATCCTGTTCCCGATCTATTACATGCTGACGGTGTCGTTCAAGACGCAGCGCGACATCTATCGCGTGCCGTCGCTGCTGATCGTGAACCCCACACTGCGCAACTACACCGAGCTGATCGTGCAGCGCGACTTTCTAGTCAACATCCGCAACAGCCTGATCGTCGCCAGCTCTGCGACCATCGTGTCGGTGTTCATCAGCACCCTCGCGGCCTATAGCCTGGTGCGCATCAAGTTCCGAGGCAGCAAGTGGGTCGCCCGGCTGATTTTGTTCTCGTATCTCACCCCGGCCTCGCTGCTGTTCATCCCGCTGGCGGTCATCATCAACCGCCTGCAAATGGGCAACAGTTTCCAGGGCTTGATCTTCGTCTACCTCACCTTTGCCGCGCCGCTCAGCACGTGGCTGCTGATGGGCTTCTTCCGCAGCATCCCGCTCGATTTGGAGGAGCAAGCGATGGTGGATGGCGCGACGCGTTTGCAGGCGCTGTTTCGCATCCTGCTGCCGGTCATCGCGCCCGGCCTGGTGGCTGTGAGCGTGTTCACCTTCACCGGCGCGTGGAATGAGCTGTTGTTAGCGCTGATCTTCACCACCAGTGAGGACATCCGCACTGTGCCCGTGGCCCTGCAATACCTGATCACTGGTGACGTATTCCGCTGGGGCTTGATCATGGCCGGTGCCGTCGTCGCGGCTGTGCCGATCATGCTGCTGTATTACCTGTCGCAGCGCTTTGTGGTGCAGGGCTTGGCCGCCGGCGCGGTGAAGACCTAGTCGTCATGCTGGACTGCGCGCTGTGCGACCCCTCGCTCGGACCGGTGCTGGGGCAGAGCCTGCACTGGAAGATTGTGCTCAATCACAACCAGATACTCCCCAGCGTCACCACCACGGTATCTCTCGCCGGATCAACTCCGTGATCTGACAGAGCTGATTGCCACACAGCTCGAAGACTAAAACGCTCGCGCTGACCGAGCGTTGAATCGCGATTGGCTCGCTTTTTGTGTGTTGCTCGCTAATTGCTCGATATGGTTTAATTGCCGCCGATAAGCGAGGTGACTCGTGCAGACATCAACTCCGCCCCCAACGATTGAACAGCAAGTTGTAGACGTGCTACAAACGCTGCCTCTGGATCGCGCCCGCGAAGTTTTGGATTTCGCCTTGTTTGTGCAGGGGCAGGTGGCTGCGGTGGATAAGGCGTGGGATAACCTGTTCGCAACCCGCGCTGAAGCGGTGGATGCATGGGTGGACCGTGTCGTGGCTGAAGATGACGAGATGACCGACATTGACGCGAGCGGCGACATGCTGACCCCCGCCCGGTCTCAATGAACTCAAAAGGCTCACGCGCATTCTGGCGCGCTTACGAGAAATTGCCTCCTGACATTCAGCGCAAGCCAAACGCGCCTATCCGCTGTGGCGCGACAACCCCAACTATCCTGCGCTCCAGTTCAAAAAGGTCAGCGACACGCGCCCGCTCTATTCTTGCCGAATTATGAATACGGGATACAGAGTGCTTGGCACATTGCAGGGTGACACGATGGTATGGCGTTGGATTGGGCCGCACGACGAATATGACCGACTAATCGGTTAACCGCCAAGCCATGATCATCGAGTGGAACCACCACCTGTTTAGCAGCCACGCGGCGCGCTATCCGTGGCACCCGCGCGCGACTTACATCCCGCAAGAGACACATGCCGACCCGCTGGCGTATTACCTACAGCGCTTGAACGACTTGGGCATAGACCGCGCCGTGGTTGTGCAGCCGGAGCCATATGGCGACGAACACGCGCTTGTGCTCGACGCGCTGGCGCGCGAGCCGGAGCGCCTGTGCGCTTCATCGCTGTTTTATCCCAAAGACCCCGACGCGCCGCACAAGTTGGAAGCGTTGGTCAAGCGCCAGCCGCGAATCGTGGCGACGCGCTTTCACGCCCATCGCGGCAAAGAGATGTATCTCGATAGCTTCGACGACGCCGGCGTGAAGGCGCTGTGGGCCAAGGCGGCCGAGCTTGGCTTGATCGTCGAGCTACACATCGGCCCGAACTACGCCGAGCAGACGCGCCCGCTGATCACTGCTTTCCCTGAGACACCGGTGCTGATTGACCACTTGGGTGAGCCGGCTTACGGCAGCATTCCCGAATATGCCGATGTGCTGGGCCTGGCGCGGCTGCCCAATGTGACGATGAAACTGTCCGGCATCAACCACATTGCCGACGATGCGCCGATGTATTGGAGCGTGGCGCGGTTTGTGCGGCTGGTGGCCGATGTGTATGGGCCGGATCGCGTGGCCTGGGGCGGCGGCTCACCCGATGTGATCCGCGCGCACCTCTCGCATTGGCCGGAGGCCGACATCGCTAAGGCGCTCGGCGGCAATCTGACGCGGCTGTTGCGTTGGGAATGAGGGTTGATCAGGCAAAGTTGCGGATGGCCGGCCCCAGCGCCTGTGGGTCCCAGCACACCACAAACTGCCACTTCCCCAGCTTGCCCCAGTTGTTCACAGCCTTGATCCAACGCTCTGCGGCTTGATGCTTTGCATTCGTATCGTCGCGTCGCATGCCCTTCACTTCAAGCACGAGGTGCAAGCCATTCGTCAGCCTGACGATGAAGTTGGGCTCGTACACCTGCGGATAGCCATAGAACTCGTACGGGATGGTGAACTCCAGGCGGTCGTTGCAGACGTAGTACGCGACGAACCCGGCGTGTGTCAGCATCTCCAACTGGCTGGCCATCGCCTGTTCCCAACTGTGCCTACCTGCTGCCATGAAGTTCAGATGGCTGTGCGGTTGGCCCAGTCCACGTCATGTTTGTAGGCCTGCACCGCGTCGTTGTATTCCTGCTCCGGGTTGAAGAACAACGAGGGGGCCACGTCCTCGCGCGCCAGCACCTTGAGAATGGCGTGCGTGCTCACCCGCTCGTGCATGTGCAACGCCACCGGGTCCACCACAAACCACGGCTTTTCCCGTTTGCCCGACCACTCCAGCCACGGCTCGTGGTTGCGAAGCGCGGCGGCAGGGCATCGGCGGTGCCCGTTGAGTCGAATCGCAGCGCCGGCGGCAGATGCGGGTTGTATTTGTGGCGAATCTTGGGCGGGCCTTCTTTCAGCTCCTCGCGCCGCGCCGCCATGCCGGACGCCGGCAGCTCGCGGCGCTTGGCCTCGTAGCGCGTGGTGGTAACGGCTTCATCCGTCGTGGGTTTGGCGGGGTTCTTGGTGCGTGGCATGGGTCGTCATCTGATTGTCGCTCACCAGCCGGGATTGCGCAGGCAATCCCGCGACCAGGCCTGCGTAGCAACCACGCAGGCCTGGTCGCGGGACGGAGATTATCAGCGGCGCGAGATAGGGTGAGCGACCTCGGCCGTCGCGCTCATTTCGCGGTTGGTCTCAACGGCGCGGGCAACCACGTTCGCGCGCACATCGGCGCCGATCCGGCGAGGCGCAGGCATCGCGTGCGAGACATGCGAGGCGTGCGGGGCGTGCGGGGC
>Ga0224722_1000591_pt1 | contig 21008 bp, 20 predicted proteins | sample Balambano_FR1_Me_FD_161646 | JGI IMG/M metagenome (GOLD analysis project Ga0224722, IMG submission 161646) | Freshwater sediment microbial communities from Lake Towuti, South Sulawesi, Indonesia - Balambano_FR1_MetaG | ecosystem: Environmental > Aquatic > Freshwater > Lake > Sediment | place... | reverse complement strand
GCGGTGACCCGCCTCAATATCACCCGTGCGTGCGTGAGATTCCTGCCCGCGCTGTTCTGGAAGCTGCGCGGCGGGTCATTCAACACCGTTGAATAACCTACCACTCCATTCATGAAATCGTTGGACACTGCACATTGCCGGAAACTGCAAGACCCGGCACAAAGCGCAGATCGAGATTGTCCAGCAGCACGGCGGGGTTGCCGTTTGCCTGCAACACATAACCACGCACAACGATATTTGACCAATCCTGCAAAACACGGAAACGCATTTCGTACCGCGCCAGAGGGCGATTTGGTGGGATGGTCAGGAAGCAGTTGCGAACATCCTGCCACAGTGGATCACTGATGACGAAATTGACCGTTCGGAAAACCGATGAGCTTAAACCGATGTCGAAGCTGAACGAGAAGGTGCCGCCGTTTGGAGCGCTGTACGGGCTGTATTGGTAGAATCCGGTATCCTGCGTGCCGGGCCAATGTGCGATATTCAAAACACCATTGTTGACCTGTGCATAGATATCCCCAAACGTCGCCCAGTAGGTCAATCCATAGCTAAAAGCGCCATCGAACAGCAGGTTGACATTCGCAGTCGGCAGATTTGTCTCGACTGCCCCTACATCAAGGCGCAAGTTCTGTACACGCGCCACCCCTCGCTGATCCGTCGCGGGATTTGGCGGTGACGGAAAATTCGGATTACCTCTATTTATAGCGATACTGCCCGCCAGTGGGATATGAGTCAATGTCGGGCCGCCATTGTTCTGTAAGGCGCTCAGGTTGATACTCGCCATAGACACGCCAACCTGATTGCCTGTTGTTGTGCCGGTGATAGTTGACGAGCCAGGAATGCCCAGCGTTCCGACGATGTTATAGCCCTGCGATGTGAACACTCCATAGAGGTCTGTACCGCCTGTTCCCTGCGTATTTCCCGCAATAATGCTGTTGCGGATATTGAAGGTCGTGCCTGCGGCATTGCCGATCCCGCCGACAAGGTCTGCGGTATTAAAGACAACCGTGCTGTTTGCCAGTGTTGCCGTCCCCTGGCTGACAATCCCACCGCCCGTATTCGCCGTAAGCGTACTGTTCTCAATATACAGTGTGCCGGGGTAATTGGTAATCGCGCCACCGGAGGCGATCACAGGTGGATTGCAGGTCGGGCATTCATCACCCGCGTAGTTGCCGCTAAACGTGCTGTTGTAAATCGAGGTACTGGCGTGATTGTGAATCGCACCGCCGTTGATCCGCCCCTGATTTGACGTAAACGTGCTGTTGATGACGGTCATCGTGCCGCCATAGTTATTGAACAGCGCCCCGCCTTCCCCCTCAAAACCGCCGTCGTTATTAGAAAATGTCGAATTTGTGACAGTGAGAATGCCCGCATTGAAGATGCCGCCACCGCTGCAATCCGCATGATTGAAGCTGAACACGCTGTTGGTTACAGTCATCGTGGTGCCGGGGCTATTGTAGATACCCGCACCACCGCACACCGCGCCAATGGTTCGTCCGTTGCTCCACGTCAAATCGGAAATATTGATCGTCAGGTTAGGATCGTAAATCCACATCAGGCGGTAATTCCCGCCAGTGTTACGGCGAATGGTCAGGTTCGCTGCACCAGGACCCTGAAAGTTAATGTTAGATCGTACAATCGGCAGCATACCTGTCAAGTTAATGATCCCATTGACGCTGAAGGTAATCGTATCGGTGCCGCTGCCCGCCGAGCAGCCGCGATAAGCGGCATTTGTGTTCGCCGCAGTGATCGCTTCACGAAGCGAACACGTACCGTTATTGACATCCTCATCAACAAGGGTATTGACGACGATTGCGGCTGCAAACACAGCCTGTTGCGGCAGCAGACTTACGACGAGTAAGCTCAAAAGACAAAAGGCAACCAGTCGAATCAGGCGAGTCATATCAGCAAGAACCTCAAATATCATTCAACAATACTACTCACACTGTATACGAGATTTCATATTTCGGGAGATTGACAAAAGTGCTATTCGTTAACACTTCCATACACATCAAGTTTATTCGTTTCGCGGTTGCACACTGAGGGTTGTTTCATTCCGATAAATCACCATCCCCTGCCCACCACCTTTCATCTTCCTGACGTGGCGGCGCTCGGTCACATCCACATCCACACGAAACTCGTTTTGCTTCGCGCTGTAATAAGCTGCCAGTGCCGCCGCCCATTCAATCACCGAATCGGGAATTTTACGCCCATCAAACTTGATAATGACATGCGCTCCGGGGATATTTCGACTGTGCAACCAGAGGTCAGCGGGGCTTGCCTTCTCAAAGGTGACCTGTTCATTCTGGCGGCTGTTTCGCCCGACCCAGATCACAAAGCCGTCGGGCGCCGTCACACGAAGCGGAGCGCTCTTGCCACCGCCCAAACGTGGCACGGGTTTCCCTTTCCAATATCCCGCAGATTGCAGCGCCTGCTGAACCTCATCAATTTCGGGCCAGTTGGCGGCAAGCTCTAAATCCGTACCAAGCTGCGCGACAAAGGCGAGTTCTGCCTTCGTATCGCTCAAGAGCGCTGGCACATCCTCAAGCGCCCGCTTTGCCTTGTTATAACGCTCGAAGTAGCGTTGAGCATTCTCCAGAGGCGTCAGGCTGCTATCCAGAGCGATAACCAGTTCAGGCGTTGCCTCATCATAAACCGCCCGTAACTCCGTTTGTCCCGCAATAAGTGCATACTGATAGGCGAGGATGAGCTCTCCGCTCTGACGCAATGTTTCCCGTTCCGCATCGTCGGTAAGGGATTTTTGCAGTGATGCGATTTTGGCTGAGAGTTTTGCCTGCGCCTCATGGAGCGCTTGGCGGATCGGTTCTTTCGCCGCGTTATAGGTATCCGCGCCCTGCGGCATATGATAGAACCATGCCAGCGCTTCGCTGATACTATTGAGCGGGCGCCAATTAGGAATACTTCTCAACGGATATACGCTAAAAGCCCGCGCTCCGCGTTCACCTTCAGCGATCCCTACCCGCCATTCGCGCCGCTCTAAAGGCGAGATCAGGGTTTGGAATTCCACAAACACTCTATCAACAGACACATCATCTGCTTTTGCGTCCCCACTTCCCGCTGAACGATAAACAATCTCGCGTCCAACCAGCGGGCTGATACCAAGTATGCCCGTCGTCAATACCTGTTGCGCCTTTCGCTTTGGATCGTCGTTTCTCATGAACAGCCCACCAATATCCGTCTGGGTCACTTCAAATGGGTTGAGTTTCCCCATCTGAGCGGGCGGTGGCTGATAAGGATGGTTCGGCAGGCTAACGCGCACACGATTTTCCTGTGCGCTCACACGCCGCAGGCAATCCTGAATAATGCCCTCTTTCACCAGCAGCAGATTGCTTCGGCGCTCCATCGGCTCAATGATGATCTGCACATCGCCTTCCGCACCTTGAACGTCGAGAATGAGGAGTCGCTCCCATTCTGGCTGGCTCACATGGGCAATCAAGCCACCTTCAACCATGCGTCGAAAGAGCAGCCCAAGCTGTGATGGCTTGGGCAAACCACGTCGTAATTTATCTGGCGCGAGGTGAATACGCGGCATTTGGGGGTCGGCACTCAATACCAGATAGTGCCGTTGATGGCTGGCATAAATTTCCAAGCCAATCGTGGTTTCATCCACTGCCACTGAGTCCTGAACGCGCCCGCCGATAATAACGTCGAGCAGTTCATCCGCCACGGCTGACAGCGTGAACGCATCCAGATTCATGACGACGCTCTACTGCGCGTCAGCCGTCATCAGATAAGCGAGAATATCAGCAAATTCCTGTTCGCTTAACCGCTGCCCGTAATCCTGCGGCATGATGTTGTTATGCCCTTCCACCACATGCGCGGCAGGGCTTGTGATGGACTGATAGATATAGGCGGGTGCGGAGAGAGGAGGCGCTTCCTGCGCGGCGCGTTCAGCGATTCCCGAAAATGACGGCGCAATCTGATTCAAGACACTGGTGCGGTGACAGGTCGTACATCCATAGTCCACAATCAGCGTTTCGCCACGTTCAGGAACACCTATCGCCAGCAGTGCCGCCGCCAGTTCTTCAACTTCCTGCGCCGATGGCGTTGGATCATTCGAGGTATTCTGGAAACTAATGAACAGGACGAGAAAGCCAGCTGATATGGCGACAAGCAGCACAAGTGCGACAATGACGAGCAGGTTGTTACGAGACTTTGGAGTTTGTTGTGATTCAGTTTGCATGAATTTGCTCAGCTAGAGGAGAAGTACGTCAATAATCATCGCCATAAAAAGATATGCCAGATACATCGTCGAGTATTTGTACATTTTCTTCGCGGCGGCACCGTCTTTTTTCTGGATCAATTGGTAGGCATAGTAAAGCAAGCCACCTCCCAGTGCAATCGCAGCTAACAGGTAAATAGCGCCAAACATGCCAAACAACACAGGCAGAATGGTCAGAATGACGAGTTGCACCGAGTACCACATAATCTGCTGGCGTGTGACCGCTTCTCCCCGTGCAACCGGCATCATCGGCACTTTTGCGGCAGCGTAATCCTTGTTGATCAGCAGCGCCAGCGCCCAGCTATGCGGCGGCGTCCAGTAAAAGATGATTGCAAACAGCAGAAATGGTTCAAAACTCAGGCTGCCCGTCACTGCCGCCCAGCCAACCAGAACCGGCATTGCCCCTGCCCCACCGCCTATGAGAATATTCAGGACGGTATTGCGTTTTAGCAGCATGGTGTAGATAACGACGTAGTACACTGCACCGCCAAGCGCCAGCAGTGACGTTAACGGATTGACAAACACCCAAAGAATGAAACTTGACCAGGCTATTAAACCAAGACCAAACAGCAGGGCGTTGATCGGCTTCACGCGCCCGGATGGTATCGGACGACGCGCCGTGCGGGACATTTGTGCGTCCATATCACGGTCTAGATACTGATTGATAACGCTTGCCCCGCCCGCTGACAGCGCACCGCCGAGCAGTGTTGGGATAACGATCAGGGGTGAGGGAATGCCGTTCGCGGCAACGATCATCGCTGTAACGGTTGTAAACAGGAGCAGCAGGACAATTCGCAGCTTGGTCAGTTCAAGATACGTGCGAACGGTTGTCCAGAAACCCCGCTTGTCTAGTTGAGCGCGGGTTCGGATTGAGGTTGCCATTCGGTCTGTGAAAACCTTTCACGGGTATTGAGCGTTTCGATAACGCTTAACGAGACGAGCAGCGCCCACGTCAAGGCGGCAAACAACACATGCAGCGCTCCCCACAACGGGGCAGCAGTTGTCAGCACAAATGCCGCGCCGATGGCTGCCTGCGTCAGATAAGCGGCGAAAGCGCAAACCGCTAACCAGCGCTGAGTACGAGTCGGGCGATTTTTGAATGCCGACCAGACCAGCAAAATCAGCGTCACGCCAAAGGCTGCGACAGCGAATCGGTGGAACATGTGGATCATTGCCCACTGCCCCTGCTGCACAGGCAAGATGGCACCATTACATAAGGGCCAATCCAGACATGCCAGAGTCGCGCCACTGCCGCGTACCAGCGCCCCTGTCAGAATAATCACCAGAGACAATGCCGTAGTGATGTACGTGAGCATGGTAAAACCATCTGACCGATAATGCTGTTTCGGCTGATAGGCTGCCATCAGCGCCGCCGTGAGCAGCGCCCCTAACAGGAGCATTGCTGTGCCTAAATGGAGCGTAACAAATGTCGGTGGCAAATCCAGCACCACAACTACCGCCCCCAGCAAACTCTGTACCATGAACAGCACCGCCGCGATAATCGTCATGTACAACACGGGGCGATTACCCTTGCGATAGGCATAAATCGCAACGCCAAGCGTTACCAGCCCGAATACGCCAATCAAAGCCGCGAACAAGCGATGCAGCCATTCAATCCATGCAGTCAAATTATCCAGCGGCGGGAAAATCGTACCGTGACAGAGGGGCCAGTCATTGCCACAGCCTAGACCAGAATCTGTTACGCGAACGACAGCGCCAAATACAATAAGTCCAATCGTTAAGAACGCCGTTGTGAGCGCCAAGCCGATAAACCAGCGAGATCGCCTCATCCCTGTTGACCAATACTCCAGATTTCGACTCGTTACTCACTCTTAGCGGGTAAGCTCACCTTATCCGCGTTCTTGATTTCTATGGTAGTCCCCACGCTGGTCACGCTTCCCGTCTCTTTAAGGGTAGTATTCTGATAGCTGCGATCCAGCAACCAAAAGATTATTGCCAGCGTTACGCCAATGCCAATCACGTTGATAAGGATAAACGAAATCAGCATGAATAACTGCTCCGCCTTCCACGGTTCAACCACCATCGTTGAGGCGTCTGAAACTTGAGTCGTTGTGAGTACGGGTAAAATAACGCTAACGTTGCCCGTCGCCAGTTGAGCCGTCAGTCCGCCGCCGATGATAAGCAGGATGAGCAGTACACCAAAAATGATCAACCGCCTCACGGAAGACCTCCATGTTTACCAGTATCTCTACGAGAAAATTATGCGGCAATTGTACTCTTTATCACAACCGTCTGCAAGACAGCTGCATCATAATGGGTGATCTGGATCATGAAGGGGGTGATCCGCCACAAACTCCTTAACTGTCTCAGGCTCCTGAACCTCGTCGTCTACCCCATCGGCTGATTCTTCATCCAACCGCGCCTCCATGGTGGGCTGCGATTCAATATGCGGCATCGTTGCTGGCTCGACCTCGCTGATATTCGAGTCAGATTCGGCACTTTGAGAGAATGCCTGCCAGCGCGGAAGCATAATTGTGAAGACCGTCCCCTGACCTAATGTGCTATCTACGGCAATATTGCCGCCATGTTTCTCGATGATCGTTTTAGTGATTGCCAAGCCCAAGCCTGTGCCTTTAACGGGCGAAATGACATCACGTGGACTTCGATAATAGCGGTCGAAGATATAAGGCAAATCTTCTGGCGGAATGCCCTTGCCCGTATCTTCCACCGTCAGAACAATCTGGTGGCGTTTGGTTTTGAGCGTAACGCGGACTTCGCCACCGGGCTTGTTATACTTGATCGCGTTACTAAGCAAGTTCTGAATTGCGCTTTCGAGGCGCCGTGAGTCCGCCTCTACATCCAGCGCTTTGCGAGAGCGCGGCGCTATAAGCTGAACCTGTCCATATTCCGCCTGCCCTGCCAGCATCTCTACAATATTCTGGATCAAACGGTTGAGGTCGGTTTCAAAAATGTCGAGTGGCCGATCTGAATCGATCCAGGCAATGTCAAGCAGCCCGTTGACCATCTCTTCCATGTGTTCCAGAGCCTGTGTTGCTCGCTGGCTATAATGCACCTGATCGGCGTTTAGTTTGCCTTTCATCTGAATAAGCTCAATAAAGCCTTTGGCGGCTGTAATTGGAGCTTTCAGGTCGTGGACGATGTTGTTCATCAAAGAAAGGTCTTGGGCGGGCATTAGTGTGACTCTTTTCAGGGTTCTGTGAATTCATCAACGGAAAGCAAATTGGGTAGTTCATTAAACGCATGAGCAATCCGTGTCCCATGCCAGGTAAGTAAGGATCCATTTACCAGAAAGATTCGACTATTTTTCGCAGCCGGGATATCCAGTGATGAAAAAATTGAGACATGCTTCTCACTGAATGCGAATGGTTCATCCGGCAGCAGAATTACTTCGGGCTGTGCGGATTCTACTTCATCTAGCGTGATACGTGGATAGCGCGTATCCCGCCCTGCAATGCGCGGATCATCGGCTGCATAAGGAAGGCGTTCGCCAAGATCAGCCTCTAACGGATACAGGCGTTCGCGGTCAGCAAAAATATTATCGCCGCCGCATACGCGCAGTAAATCATGTATATAGGTTTCGGTGTTAAATGTCATCAGCGGGTCAAGCCAGATCGGGGTAAAAACAGGTGTGCGGCGCGGGCGGCTCTCATCCAGACGTTCCAGCCAGTCGCATGTCCATTCCATTGCCCTTACTCGCTCGACTAATCCCGCCTCGTCAAAAATGTGCATGATATTCCAAAGGATGTTAAACGCATCGCGCACACTGCGCGGAAATGTCACCCACACGGCTATTCCTGCCGCCCGTAACTGCTCAACATCCTCCGGGCGGTTTTCCTCCTGATTGGCGAAAACTAATTCAGGGCTGAGCGCGATGATCTGTTCAATATTCGGATTTTTCGTCCCGCCGATGTGCGGCAGCCTTGCGACTTCTTCAGCAGGTCGCACACAGTAATCCGTAACCGCGATCAGACGATCCCTAACACCCAGATCAAACAGCGACTCGGTGATACTCGGCACGAGCGAAACCACACGGCGCGGCGGGTAGGTCACCGGCGATTCCATCTCGTATTGATACACACCTGAGTCTACCATGAGGGAAATATTCCCCTAAAAGTGAACCAGTTGGTCGCGCTCCGGTCCCACACTCACCGTGCGGATAGGGACGCGGCAAAGTTCTGATACACGTTCAATATACCTACGTGCAGCAGTGGGCAAGTCTTGAGGTTTCCGAATTTCTCCTAAAGACTCCTCCCAACCGGTCAGCATCTCGACGACTGGCTTTGCACTTACCAGTTCCCATATCGTGCTGGGCATGTCTTCAACACGCTCGCCATTGATTTCGTAGGCAGTGGCAATTCCAATCGTTTCAAACCCGCTGAGTATATCCAGTTTCGTCAAAACGAGTTCTGTGAAACCACTTACCTGAGATGCGTAACGCAGCGCGACCAAGTCCAGCCAGCCACAACGGCGAGGGCGGCGTGTGACCGTGCCAAATTCATCCCAGAAATGTTCGCCGGTGCCGCGTAAGCGCTCGGCGATCGCGTCGTCAAGCTCCGTCACCATCGGGCCCGACCCTACACGTGTGGCATAGGCTTTGGCAACCCCAACCACACGCTCAACATGACGAGGTCCGAAACCCAATCCGATTAGCGCTCCTCCTGCCGTCGGCGAGGAACTGGTCACAAAGGGGTAATCCCCGTGATCAATATCGAGCAATGTCCCTTGAGCGCCTTCGCACAAAACCTGCGCCCCTTCCGCCAAACGCTGGTTTATATAATGTGACGTGTCGCGCACGTAGGGTTTCAGGCGCATCGCCGCATCAATATACACTTCAGCGCTTTCCTGCGCGTTCAATGGCACTAAACCCCGAACGGCAAGCTGCACGTTAGCAGCTTCAATCTGGGCATATAGCGCATCGGCAAATGCCTCCGGATCGTGCATCAAACCGGCGCGAATTCCAGTACGCCCGGTCTTATCCATGTACGCCGGACCAATGCCACGAAGCGTCGTGCCAATTTTATCCTTGCCCCGCGCCTGCTCCGCTGCTTTATCCAGCGCAATATGGGCGGGAGAAATAATATGCGCCCGTGAGCTAACGATCACACGATCTGGTGTGATCTCCACACCCAGACCACGCAGTTCATCCATCTCCCGCAGCAGATTCAACGGGTTGATAACCAAGCCATTACCCAGCACACAGACGACATGCGAATGCAGTACACCAGACGGAATCAGGTTCAGCTTGAACACCCGATCACCTACATATACGGTATGTCCGGCGTTATCGCCGCCCGCATATCGCGCCACTACCTGAGACTGTGCTGCAAGCCAGTCGGCAACGCGCCCCTTCCCTTCGTCGCCCCACTGCGCCCCGATCAATATCGTCGCCGGCATCTATGTTCCCCCCTGATATGCCGAGCCAAGCCCAATCGTCACCCGCTGATTACCCCACGGTTCGATTTGACCATCGCCACCTAATGCAATTGCCGCGTGATTTGCAAGCGCAAGCACAATCGCGGCAGGATACTCTCGTAAAGCGTCACGGGCAAATTCACCCGCATCATGTGCGTCATCGCCGAACACAATGAACGTCTGTCGCAGCCATGCAAAAGCGGGGATCAATCCCTTGTCCCTATCCCACAGCCATTCGCCAAACACTGCCGCTGCGCTGCCCTCGCACAAAATGATCGCGCCGTTGGCATAGGCAGCAGCGACAGCGTCAAGCGCTGTCCCTACCAATGCTGAACGCACCTGATTCGGGCTTTGATCACTTGTGATGACAATGATTCCCGCCTCTCCGAGCTTCGCGCTGATAAGCGCATCATCCTCTGAATTCAGGTCAACAATATAGCCTGATGGAGCGCCCAAATCCTCAAGATCATCCAGCAGGTAATCGGCACTGTTCAGGGCTTTACTGATCGCAACACACGCAACCCCGCCGTCGGCAGCGCCGCGATTAAGCGCCATGCCGCGAATATCACTATCCGCCGACCCCGCAAAGACGAGCCAGCCGCGCCCATCCTTCCACTGAAAGACGGATTGCACCGGCACAATTTATTCCTCCGGCAGCACGTACGCTGCCACCGCCGTAGACAACAGGGCTACGCCAAGCGGCAGCGCGTCTTCGTCAATGCTGAAACGCGGGTGATGATGAGGATAATAAGCTTCCGCCGTCTTATCCTGTGCGCCGACGAAGAAGTACATGCCAGGAATATCACTCATGAACATCCCCACATCTTCCGCGCCCATAGTCCGCACCGTCTCATCCAACCCTGATTTACCGACAACAGGATCAAATCGTGAGCGCAGTTGTGCGCTCACATCCGGGTCATTGATGACAGGCACGGTCAGATGATCAAAACTGATTTCGCCTGAACAGCCCATACCTCTGGTAACAAATTCCATCACGTCCTTCATACGCTGCACAAGCAAATCACGCACTTCATCCCGAAAAAAGCGAACGGTCCCCTGCAAGTCAGCATACTGGGGAATAACATTGTGGGTTTCGCCCGCGTTCACAGCGCTCACGGAGATGACCGCGCTGTCGAACGGGTCGGCATTACGGCTGACAATCGTTTGAAACGCGCTGATCACCTGTGCCGCGCAGACGACGGGATCAACCGTCATGTGCGGGGAGGCGGCGTGTCCACCACGTCCTGTAATTCGTGCCGAAAATTTGGATGCCCCTGCCATTACCGGTCCATCAGCAACGCCAACCACACCTGTCGGCAGACTATTCCATAAGTGCAGCCCGACGGACACTTCCGGACGCGGCTGATCGAGTACACCGTCGTCAACCATTGCCTTTGCGCCCTGCCCGATCTCCTCCGCGGGTTGAAACACGAACTTTATTCGCCCCTGAATGCGATCTCTCAATGGCGTGAGTATTTCAGCGACTCCCAGCGCAATTGCCGTATGCCCATCATGTCCGCAAGCGTGCATCTTACCCGGCGTTTGCGAAACATAATCGGTGTGATTTTCTTCGTGGATAGGCAGCGCATCCATATCTGCACGTACCAACACGGTTGGACCATCATGTGCGCCTTCGAGAATAGCGACCACGCCTGTTTTACCGACGCCGCCCTGCACTTCCAGACCAAGATTATTCAGTGTTTGTGCGACAATTCCCGCCGTGCGCGTTTCTTCAAACGCGAGTTCCGGGTGCCGATGAAAATCGCGCCGCCGCTGGATGAGCGTTGGGCGCATTGCCTGTGCCTGCTCAAGAAAGCCGTGTTCACTCATCATTGATCACCACACGCCGCTGCTCACTCTGCCTCATCATCATTATCAGACTCAGAATCATCAATGGTTTCCGCCTTCTGCTTGCCCGGCTTCGCGCCGCAGTCACAAGGACCATCCCCGTGAATTGAACATGGCTCTTTTGCCTTTTTCATCAAGGCTTCCAGTTCTTCCAACGGCTGCAATTCTTCCCGTTTGACGACATAGCGAGTATCTTCCACCAGTACCATGACTGCATCTTGCAGGGGCAACACATCCAGCACTTTACCCTCGCCATGCGGCGTCCCTACACGCTTGTTCTTCTTGGGCAATTTCTGCCGCGCCTGAACATACTGCTCATATTCATACACGAGACAGCAGCGTAGCCGCCCGCACATACCCGTAATCTCCGTCGGGTTCAGCGAGATTCCCTGCGATTTTGCCATCTTGATTGAAACAGGGCTGAAGTCCGTAAGGAAGGTACTGCAACAGCGCAGTTCGCCGCACGCACCGTATCCGCCTAGCAGCTTCGCCACATCTCGCGGACCAATCTGACGGAGTTCGATCTGTGCGGAGTAAAGCCGGTTGAGGTCGTTCCACAGGCGGTTGATGTTGGGGCGATCATCCGTGGTATACAGGATAGTGAGTAACGTCCCATCATAGTTGTAGAGGGCGGCAACAAACTTGGTCGTGTGAAAACCGCCAAGTTCCTTCGCCCGCTGCTGTGTCGCTACAATCACATCCGCCTGCTGCCCTTCCCAATACTGGCGCAGCACCAGATCACGCGGCGTTGCCATCCGCATGATTGGTTTGTGATCCTGATCGCTTTTTTCAGCAGGCTTGAATGCCATCACCTGCCCCATTTGCCGTCCCCGCGTCGTTTCAACGATTACGTAATCATTCGTTTGCAACTGCGGAAAATCGGCATAGTCAAAGTGGTAGAGTTTGCCTACTTTTGTAAACCGAACGCCAGCGACAAGGCGCTGCTGTTCGAGAAGCATTTCGGTCATGAGTATTCCTTAGCCTTGCATGATGTCTGCCAAAGTATTGACAAATTTTGGGCAAAATGCTAGTTTCAGTTCAATCGTCCTGCTCAATCAGGTAGACTTACCACAGCGCGAGCCTAAACCTCGCGTTTGTCATTTATCACGCCGGGCAAATTATGAGTACGCTGGTAATGAAATTTGGCGGCACTTCCGTTGGCATGACAACGGGCTTGACGCAGGTACTGAGCATCGTTCTTTATGAGCGTGAACGCTGGGATCGCCTACTCATCGTCGTCTCGGCGCTCGAAGGCGTGACCGATGCGCTACTGGAAGCTGCCCACCTGGCACAGCTTGCGAATCGGCGTGGCTATCGCCGTATTGTGGCTACCCTGCGTACCCGCCATCTGAAACTCATCGAATATCTCCCGTTAGGGGTGAACGAACGCGCTGCGCTTCAGGCGGATATTGATCGCCTGCTGTTTGACATGCTTGATACCTGCCAGCTTCTCGCCGATCAGGCAGGGCAACACACCGAACCCGAAGCGATTGACGCGGTGATCGGCGTAGGCGAGCGACTGGCGGCGCGAATTGTCGCGTCACTGCTGCGCCAGAATGGTCTGCGCGGCGTTGCCATTGATGCAACTGACCTGATTATCACCGATATGGTCTATGGCAACGCGACGCCCAATATTCCTATCACCCGTGAGCGAATTGCCGCAAATCTCCTGCCAATGCTGGATCGCAACATTCTCCCTATTATTACGGGCTTTATTGGTTCAACCGCCACTGGAAAGCCGACGACACTTGGGCGCGGCGGCAGCGACTACACGGCGTCCGTACTGGCAACCTGTACGGATGCAGATGAAGTATGGATTTGGACCGATGTTGATGGGATGATGTCCGCAGACCCGCGAGATATTCCTTCCGCACAGGTTATTCCCAGTTTGTCGTATACCGAAACGGCAGAGCTCGCCTATTTTGGAGCGCGGATTCTGCACAGCCGCATGATCGCGCCACTACACGAGCTTCATATCCCTGTGCGAGTCCGCAATATTTTTAAGCCGCAAGGCGCGGGAACGCTTATTAGTGATAACAACGAGTCAGCGCATCTTCTGAAAGCCGTCACCATGGCACAAAGTCTAGGCATGTTCGCACCGCGTAGCGGCTCACCTCATTCGGTGATCGCACTGGTAGACGAAGTGCTGTTCAAACTTGCTGGCAGCCGCGCCGAGGTCGTCATTACGGCACAATCAAGCTGGCAAAGTTTTCTGTGCTTCGTCATTCCCACCAGCGCAGGTCATGGTGCGCTGCACAGCCTCGAAATTGCGCTGGAGGAACTGACTTATTCGGATGAAACGCTGAATTTGTGGACGATTCGCCCCGTGTCTGTACTGACAATCATCGGTTCGCGGTTAGACGACATGCACAGCGCAATCGCGTCCATCTTTGCGGCGCTCGATGGCATACGCATTCTGGCACTGTCGCAAGGTCCGTCACGGTGCAGTTTTTCACTGGTCGTGGAAACCGCAGACGGAGATGAAGCGCTCAATCGTGTTCACGGCGTCATTCGTGCGGATTAGTAACGGCTCAGATAGCGATCCAACTCCCATGCCGTGACCTGATTATGATAATCCTCCAATTCCTGCTGCTTGGCGGCGATGTACCGATCCCCGATATAAGCGCCAAGTGCATTGAGGATAACATCATCCTGACTGAGCGCATCTAACGCCTCTTCCAGCGAGGCAGGCAGCGTTTCAACCTGTCGCAGTCGCGCACGCTCTTTTCGCAGCACCGTTTCTTCCATTGCGTCCGGCAGCGCCATTTTCTGCCGAATCCCATCCAGACCTGCCGCAAGCATGACTGCAATCGCCAGATAAGGGTTACTACTAGAGTCCGGGCAGCGAAGTTCAAGGCGCGTATGCTTTTCCTTGCCGGGCGCAACATGCGGTATACGGATCAGCGATGCTCCCGCGCGGTTGACATGCGCCCATGTCGCGTATTTTGGCGCTTCAAAGCTCACTGAGAGCCGCTTGTATGAATTGACTAACGGCGCGAGAACAGCACACATAGCGCGGGCATGGCAAAGCTGCCCCGCCAGAAAGTATCGCGCCGTTTCAGATAATCCATATTCATGATTGTTATCCACAAAAACATTTTCATCGGTTCGGGCGTCATGCAGGCTTTGATGGGTATGCATTCCCGAACCGGGTAAATCTGCGGAGGGACGCGGCATGAAGGTACAGTGCAGGTGATTCCGCTGTGCGACTGTACGTAGAGCGACTCGTGCTGTCAACAAATGATCGGCGGACATAAGCGCTTCGCTGTAATCAAGGTCAATCTCATACTGCCCCGACCCGATTTCATGATGCGCCGAGTCCACGCTGATGCCAAGTTCACTCAGCGTCAGAATGAGTTTACGCCGCATACTCTGCGCGAAATCATTGGAAATATCAAAGTAGCTGGCATCATCATACGGCACAAGCGGCAGAATACTGTTGTTTGGCTCATGGCGAAAAAGGAAAAATTCCAGTTCCATGCCCGCCTTGAAACGATAACCGAGCGACTCAACCTCTTTCAGAACTTTGATTAGCACATTTCGAGGATCGCCGATGAATGGATCGCCATCCGGTGTATGCACCGTGCAGATCAGCCGCGCCGTGCGTTCTTCCGGCGGATCCCACGGAAACACCGCGAAGGTGTTCAAATCGGGCATCAACACCATATCGCTTTCAGCAACACGGGCAAACCCCTCAATGGATGAACCATCAAAGTGCAGCCCGTAATCAATCACTTCACCAATTCGTTTCGCGGGAACAGTCACACTCTTGACAATCCCCGTAATGTCCGTAAACCACAGCACAACGAATGCAACCTTATTCTCTTCTATTGCGCTGAGGAGAGACTCTTTTGTCGTCATCGTATAATCACGCTTACTCATGCCTTTGCCACTTTCTCGGAGTATATGCCGACTTAAATGGTCTCACTTGTGCTGATCTCGCCAAAATAAACCCGCTCGACTTTAGTGATCGCTTCTAACTTTAGCGTTGTTCTTGAAGATGACCCAGCAGCGCATCTAATCCGAGAAGATAGCTGCGCCAGCCGAATCCGCAGATTTGCCCTACGCAAACAGGCGCAAGCAGGGAAGTATGGCGAAACACCTCACGTGCATGAATATTTGAGAGGTGAACCTCCACAACGGGTAGTTTGCTTCCACTGATGGCATCGCGTAGGGCAATTGAGGTATGGGTGTACGCGCCGGGATTGAGAATGATTCCATCCACCTGCTCCGTGTATTCCTGTATCCAGTCAATCAACTGCCCCTCATGATTGGATTGATGCGCGTTCACCGTGTACCCTGTTTCAACCGCCCGCGCCGTCACATGGCGGTTGATCTCGTCCAGCGTCGTGCTGCCATAAATGGATGGTTCACGCTTGCCGAGCATATTCAGGTTTGGTCCGTGTAGCAGCAGGATATTTTTTTTCAACGACTCGCTCATTGTAACCCCTGTAAAACTGCGATTACGTCCTCAAAAGGGACATTCTCAACAATACATGGCTTGCCAATCGCCTCAAGCAAAACAAAGCGCGAACGCCCGCCTTTCCATTTTTTGTCCGTCGCCATTGCCGCATAAATCGCTTCAACATCCATGTCGCCAATGCGCGTCGGCAAGCCTATGTTACGCACCAGGTCTTCGACAACCTGTGCAGTATCCGCGCCGCATAAACCAATCCGCTGCGACAGCCGCGCCGCCCCGATTAAGCCGACGCCAACCGCTTCGCCGTGAAGACAGCGATACTCGCTGACCTGCTCTATAGCATGAGCAAACGTATGTCCCAGATTGAGATAAGCGCGAATATTTGCCTCATACGGGTCTTGTTCAACGATTCTGATTTTGACCTGTATCGCGGCGGGAAGCATTGCCGCAAGGTCAGCAAGGAAATCATCTGATCCAATCTCATGCTTAAACAGGCGAACTGCTGAGTCTACAAGGCTTGTATCAGCGATCAGCCCATGCTTGATCAGTTCAGCCATCCCGCAGCGCAATTCACGTTCGGGTAGCGTTCGCAACACCGTCGGATCAATGAGAACACGCTCTGGTTGTTTGAACGCGCCGGCAAGGTTTTTACCCTGTGGTAGATCAACCCCTACTTTACCGCCTACACTTGAGTCGACCATTGCCAACAAGCTTGTGGGGATTTGCACGAGCCGTACCCCGCGCATATACGTCGCCGCCGCGAAACCGGCTGTGTCGCCCACCACCCCGCCGCCTAGCGCAATGACCGTGCTGCCGCGATCCAGCCCTGCCTTCACCATATCGCCATACAACGCCTCAACGGTCGCCAGCGTCTTGTACTGTTCCCCATCGGACATGATCGCCAGCGAAGCGTTCGGCAAAGCATGAACCACTGCCTCGCCATACAACGTTGCAATGTCCGTGTTAGTAATGACCAGTGTATGACCTGTCAAACCGTGCATTTCAGCAGCAGTACCGATGTCCGCCAGCAGCCCGGTCTGAATGACAATGGGATACTGCCCCTCCGGGGTTTTCACATTGAGTGCTGCCATAAGGCGATGATCTCCTGTGCAATATTCTGCGGGGATTTATCGCTAACATCAACATGCACAGGCAGTTCTGCATAAGCGGTGCGCCGCGCATCATAGCGCTCATGCCAATTCCCCGCCAAAGGTCGTTCCGCTGAATGCGCGAGTCGTGCCTCAATAAGCTGCGGCGGCGCATCCAGACAGACGAGAAATCCCGTTTCCTGTAATGCCTGGCGATTAACAGGATCAATGACCAAACCACCGCCAGTAGCAATTACCAGCTTTGTCTGCCCTGCCAGTTCAAGAGATATGCTGCGCTCCATCGCTCGAAAAGCTGCTTCACCATTCTCACGAAAAATTGCGGGGATTGACTTAGTGGCGCGTTCCACAATCACCGCGTCAGTATCCACAAATCGGCGTTGAAGCAGCGCGGCAAGCGCCCTGCCTACCGTCGTTTTGCCCACGCCCATGAAGCCCGTCAAGACGATATTCTGCTCAGATGGGATACCCAAAGCGCCACTCGTGGTTATCCATCGGTAAATCCTGCAAACGGGCGCGGCGCAGCATTTCAAAACGGGGGCGCATCTCGTCAATACTGTCACCGCCAAGTTTTTCCAGCAGCGCATCCGCCAGCACCAGTGCCAGCATTGCCTCGCAAATCGGCACGGCGCGTGGCACGGCGCAAAAATCGCTGCGCTCGTAAGTTGTCGGCTCAGGCTGCCCTGTCGCCAGATTAACCGAGCCAAGCGCTTTCATCACTGTTGAAATCGGCTTCATGGCGACACGGGCGACAATCGGTTCACCTGTTGTGATGCCACCTTCCAAACCACCTGCCCGATTGCTTGAGCGCGTCAAACTGCCGTCCGGCAATACAGCGATTTCATCATGAACGTGTGAGCCGCGCTTGCCCGCATTGTCAAACGCACTGCCAATTTCCGCCCCTTTCATGGCATGGATACTCACCAATGCGGCGACGATTTTTGCGTCGAGGCGGCGGTCATAATGCACATGCGAACCCAAGCCAATCGGCACACTAAGCGCGACGACCTCAATCACGCCGCCAAGCGTATCCTTATCCACCTTCGCCTGATGGATTTCCGCGTGCATGGCTTCTGTCAAAGCGGCGTCAGGGCAGCGCACATCACTTTCTTCAGCCCGTATGAAGCGTTGCTCATAAGTCAGCGCAGAGTCCAGATCAGCGGTCACGCCGCCAATCTGCGTGACATAACCGCCGATCGCAATGCCGAACGCACTCAGGTATTCTTTACAGATTGCCCCTGCTGCAACGCGCATAGTGGTTTCGCGGGCGCTGGCACGTTCGAGGGCAATACGCAGATCGCGGTAACCATATTTCGCCGCGCCCGTCAGATCCGCATGACCGGGACGCGGCGTCGTCATCGGGGCAATATCCTTTTCACGCCAGTTCTTGTAATCGCGGTTTTCAACCGTCATCGCAATCGGCGCACCGGTGGTTTTGCCTGCGGCAATCCCGGATGTAATCTGCACCTCATCGCGCTCAATATTCATCCGCCCACCGCTGCCATACCCTTCCTGACGGCGCAGCAGTTCGCGGTTGATGTCTTCCGGCGTGAGGGCAATTCCCGCAGGCATTCCCTCTAAAATGGCGGTCAAACGTGGTCCGTGTGACTCGCCTGCTGATAGAAATCGAAGCATTTATGACTACACCCTATTCTGTCTCAAATCCATACATCACCAAATCGTTGTACTTTAAGTCAAAGACCCTATCTTCCTCAATGTGATCACTGACCAGTTTCAACCTTCGCAATTCCTGCTCCAGTTCGAAAATTCTCCGACATAACTGATCGATTTCTTCTTTCGTTTCGCTCGAAATGTCCTGCTTGGAATAAAGTGTAGATGGTGACTCACCGCCATGCATTCCACCATATCTATCACTACTGCGAATCAAATATGAGCGGAGCATAGCTGAGTTTTGCATAAACTCGTCAAGCATTCGATTACGAACATCGAGTCTTTCCTGCAATTGTGTGGAGCGAAGCAAAATCGCTTCTTTAATCTGTTTGCCTGATTTGTGAAAGAGTATGGTGAGTGCCATATTGCGATCCATTCGTACCTCGCTGTGCGAATGTGGGAAACTAAACCAAATGATCTCGTAGTGCCTGAAACATAACCTCAACGGGCGGCTCTACCCCTGTCCAGATGGTGAATGCCGCCGCACCTTGACGAACCAGCATCCCCAATCCACCAATTGCCCTGCCGCCATGTGCCTCCGCCTTACGCAATAGCATTGTTTGTGCGGGGCGATACACCATGTCATATACCGTTACGCACTGTGGAAACGGTACATCGTCCCCCCATGGACAATCTGCGACTTTTGGACTCATTCCCAGGCTGGTGCAGTTCACTATCAGGTCAACCTGACCACGCGCTGCCTGCTCAAGAGTCATGGGCATAGCATCTATCTTAAGATCAGCAATCAACTGTTCAGCGCGTTCAACGGTACGATTGACAACAGCAAGCACCGCCCCTGCCCGCGCAAGTCCATACGCCGCCGCCCGCGCCGCGCCGCCTGCGCCAAGAACTACTACACGCTTACCAGCAACCGCAATCCCATGCGCGGTAAGATCATCCATGAAGCCAGCAACGTCAGTGTTCGTCCCCGTATTATTGCGAAAATCAATCGTGTTCACCGCGCCAACGGCTCTGGCAATCTCGGTGGTTTTCACAAATGGCATCACCAACTGCTTTAGCGGCACCGTCACGTTAATGCCGATATAACCGTGATCGCGCAGTTCTTTCAGCCCAACCTTGACAATATCCGGCGGCAGCGCGATCTTGTCGTAGAACCAGTCCGTCATACCCAGCGCCGCAAACGCCGCGTTGTGCATGACCGGACTGAGGCTGTGTTCGATAGGAAAACCTATCGCGCCAACGTTATTCATGTTCCAGCAGTTTCACATGGACATCTGCGCCCAAACGCCGCAAAGTTTCGGCATAACCCGGAAACGAATCCGACGCGCATTCGGCATCCATCACTGTTGAGTCGCCATGTGCTGCCAGACCCGCCACCACCAGCGCCATTGAGATACGGTGGTCGTCATGCCCAAAGGCGGTTGCGCCCTTCAATGATTGCCTGCCATAGACATAGTAGCCGTCTTCCATCTCATTGATTTTCGCGCCAAGTTTGCTCAATTCCTCCGTCATCACGCTCAGGCGATCCGTTTCCTTCACGCGCAGTTCGCCCGCGTCACGGACGTAGGTTTCCCCCTCGGCAAATAGGGACGCCACCATGAAAATCGGGAACTCGTCAATCATGCGAACGACCAGTTCCCCGCCAATTCGCGTTCCCTTAAGCTGGCTGGTTCGCGCCTGGATTGTGCCAACCGGATCGCCCGCTTCCAAACCTGTTTCTGTTACGGTCAGATCAGCGCCCATTGTTTTCAACGCTTCGAGTATCCCGGTTCTGGTCGGGTTGAGACTGACTCCGGTGAGGGTAATATCGCTGTCTGGCAGTATCAACGCCGCGACAATCAGGAATGCCGCTGAGGACAAATCCCCCGGCACGGTAAAATCCATCGGATTCAGGCGGCTAATCGGCTTCAACGTCACTGTTTCGCCGTCATCCTGCAAATCAACACCCATTGCCTTAAGCATACGCTCAGTATGATCGCGGGCGGGACCGGGCTGTGTGACGCTGGTTTCGCCTTCGGCAAACAAACCCGCGAGTAAGATCGCACTCTTGACCTGTGCGCTTGCCATTGGCATGTGATAATGAATCCCGCGAAGTTTAGCAGGGCGAACCGTTAGCGGGGCGTACCCGTTTACGCCTTCAATATCCGCGCCCATCATTTTCAGCGGTGTGATGATGCGGTTCATCGGGCGGCGGCGAAGCTGCTCACTGCCATCCAGAACACTTTGGAACGACTGCCCCGCCATGATCCCCGTGAGCAGGCGAATCCCTGTACCAGCATTGACCAAATCGAGCGCGGCAGCAGGTGGTCGCAGTTGCCCGCCGTATATCGTCAGTTCGGTTGGGCTATGCCGGTCGATGTTAATG
>Ga0224722_1000589_pt1 | contig 21035 bp, 20 predicted proteins | sample Balambano_FR1_Me_FD_161646 | JGI IMG/M metagenome (GOLD analysis project Ga0224722, IMG submission 161646) | Freshwater sediment microbial communities from Lake Towuti, South Sulawesi, Indonesia - Balambano_FR1_MetaG | ecosystem: Environmental > Aquatic > Freshwater > Lake > Sediment | place... | reverse complement strand
TTTGGTTGGTTTCACACGCCAGAAAAACGGTGACCGCGACCCCCGCATTGGCTAAATAGCGTGCCGCAACAAAGCCGTCGCCGCCGTTATTTCCCTTTCCGCAAAACAGGGCAATTCGCTTACTCGGAGCCAGAGCAATCTCCTCCAAGCAGGCTTTTGCGAACGCATGACCCGCCGCCTCCATCAAAACCACACCGGGTATCCCGATGTCCTCGATGGCACGTTGGTCAATCTGTCGCATTTGTGCGGCGGTGGCTAACTTCATTCGTCTATTTGCGTATTGCAGTCTTTGTCTACATCAGCCTATCTACTTTAGCCAACCCCAATTTTTGGCTAATTCAACCAACCCAAAGTCCGAGTCAAGCCACGGCGTGCCGGTTCCCATTCGGGGGCAATTGCCAATGCAGCATGGTAGGCATCGCGAGACTCGGTAAAGCGAATCAGTTGCTCCAAAATCCGCCCCCGATGGTAGTGTGAGTAATGCCGTGCATCATAGCGTCGTGCGGTCAACGCTTTATCCAACAAACGCAGGGCATCGTGCAGTCGCCCTAACTCAGCCAGATAGACCGCCATATCATTATACGGATTGCCGAGGTCGGGGTCGAGTTCGATGGCGCATTGGCAGTGTCGAATCGCCGATTCCCACTGTTCTAAGGTCGCCAGTGTGACTGCCAACGACGTATGCGCTTCCGCAGTCGGGTAGATTTCTAACGACATTCGGAAGTAACCGAGTGCGTCCTCAAAATCCCCGGTTGCATGACGCTCCATTCCGAGAGTGCGATACTCCTCCGCCTCCATCCATCGCTCCAACTCTGTGGTTTCTGGGACAAATCCCTTCTCGATAGTGTGTTGCATCGAACGCCCCCTTTCACTGGTAATCATTAGCGCACTGGTAATCGTTACGATAATTGTTAGCGCACCTCGTCCCCTACACCCCCTCCCATGTCCTGCCCGGTTCCAGAACCTCCACGGCAATCTCAAGCCCACGTCCCTGCACTGCCGCAACAAACTGTTCGGGAGTTCCCGTGAGCAAAGGAAATGTGCCATAGTGCATCGGAACTACCGCTTGCAGAGAGGGCATTAGAGAAACGGCTTTCGCGGCAGTACGCGGGTTCATCGTGAAGTGGTCGCCAATCGGCAGGAATGCTAGCTGTGGTTCCCAAAGTTCAGAGATTAACGCCATGTCGCCAAAAACATCCGTGTCTCCGGCAAAATAGAGGGCAAAACCGCTGTCCAAAGTCACCACAAAACCCACTGGTTCTCCGGTATAGACTGTCTCCCCCTCCTCCTCCCCACTGCTACTGTGGAAAGCATGAGTGAGCGTGATGGTTAACTCCAAGTCGGGAAATTTCAGGCTTCCCCCCTTGTTCATACCCACCAGTTTGCCCTTCTCCACCCCGCTCTTTCCCAAATAGGTCATCATCTCAACCATTCCCACCACTGGGCAGTTTGTCTTTTGGGCAATCGGGACGGCATCGGCGCAGTGGTCGGAGTGTCCATGCGTTACCAACATCAAATCCACCGATTCGATACTCTTCCACTCTGCCGGAGTGGTCGGATTGTAAGTCAGGAACGGGTCGAATAGCAGGGTTTTCCCGTTTGGCATCACCATATGAAAGGTCGCATGTCCCAACCATGTTATCTGCATCCCCGTCGGTAGCGAAAAGCTCATAAACACCCCTCTTCCCATCGAAGTTGACCCAATAGCCTATGGATCATCTAATATCCTGCGGGTAACACGTACCCGTTCGTTATAGGTATGCTCAGAAAGACACGCTGTAGAACCCTCGGTTGCAATCGGTTCGGCAAGGGTAATCCACGATTTGCACCCATAGTAATCCAACTCCATTGGGATAGTCACCGGGCGCGGCAGCTCAAATGCACGGAGAAAGAGAGCATAGAGCGGTTTGGTTGGCTCATTCTCAATGCGAAATCTTAAGAAGGAGTCGGAGTAGATAATCTGCGACGAAAGTTTATAGAGGTTCCCCGGTTGGCTCACCAAGTGGATATGGGTTATCTGCGCCCATGTGGTCAAGCGCACGGTTTCAGAAGAGGGTTTGAAGCGAGTTTCTTCGGTACGCCAAGCGGTATAACAGGGTTGGAGGGCATCTTGTTGCTCCTCCTCATGGAGATAGGTAGGGAAGAGAATAACGTTGCGGAAACGTACTTCAAACTCGCCCTCTTCCTCACGGATACCACCTTTCCGCAGAAGCAGTACCATCCGTCCTTCGCGGAGGGCGCGGATTGCCACCGCCCATTCCTTCAGAGCGGTATTGAGCGACGACGGAAGGTCTGGCATCAGCAACTCCATACCACCCACATTATAGACGCTGTATAATCCGTGGGTCAAGTCAGATAGGAAAATGATTCAGGAAGGGTAGGCGATTGAGGCGTATGGAAACGGCAGAGGATGTGGTACTGGTGGTGCATGGAGGAGCCGGAAGGGACATCCTACCGGGGAAACACAACACGGCACACGATGCCGCGTGCCGTGTCGGATTAGCCGAAGCACTGCGGGCAGGATACACGGTGCTTCACGGCGGAGGGAGTGCAGTAGATGCCGTGGAAATCGCCGTCCGTCTCTTGGAAGAGAACCCAAACTTCAATGCGGGACGCGGGGCTTCGCTCTCTCATGCCGGTTTGGTGGAGATGGATGCCTCAATTATGGAAGGTAAAACCTGTGGGGCAGGTGCGGTTGCCGGACTAACCACGGTTAAAAGCCCCATTGGTTTAGCCCGTGCGGTGATGGAAAAGTCTCCCTTTGTCTTTATGGTTGCGCCGGGCGCGGAAGACTTTGCCACCAAGCAAGGAGTGGAACGCGCCGAAAATGCGTGGTTTGTCACCCCAGAGCGATTGGCACAGCACCAACGCCTACTAGCACAGGGAGGAGGCTACACCGTCACTGCCGCCGTACCGGATACTGTGCAAGACCAGAAGTTAGGAACTGTAGGCGCAGTGGCACGAGACACTCAGGGAAACCTTGCCGCCGCCACCAGCACGGGAGGCATGGCAGGAAAGCGTTTCGGCAGAGTCGGTGACTCCCCGATTATTGCGGCGGGAACATGGGCAGAGAACGATACTTGCGCTGTCTCCTGCACCGGACATGGCGAATTCTTTCTCCGATGTGCGGTTGCCCACGATGTCTCGGCACGTATCGCCTATGGCAGCAAATCCGTCACAGAGGCATCGGCAGGGGCATTAGCAAAAGTAACGGCATTGGGTGGAGACGGTGGCTTTATCGCTCTTGACCGACAAGGAACCGCCACCTTGCCCTTTAACACCCCCGGAATGTACCGAGGCTATATCACCACCGACGGCACAATACACGTCGCCATCTATCGGGATGAAGCGTTTGGTTTATCTGGGGAATTGGTATACTAACACTGACCTTTTGTATACGCCTATCGCGAGTGGCAAATGAGGTCAATAGCAGTGTTGTGAAAGAGGCTTTTTGATGGCAATCTCCTTCTTGGATAAACAACCGCAAACAGACCAACTGACTTACGAGATATATCTCCGCGAACCAGAAATTGCACGACGCTACAGCATTGTGGAGGGAACTCGCCAGTTTATGTCCTCGCCAACCTACCGACACCAGCGGATACAGTCCAATATTGACCGGGCATTACGCGATTATGAAGAGGAGACGCAAAGCGGTGTTGCGGTCACGGCTCCCTGTGATGTCTTAATTCGTCGTTTGCCGCGCCTGCAAGTGCGGCAACCTGATAATTTTTTTGTGAAGAAGGATACTATCGAACGCGGAGGAGGTTTGCCGGAAAACGGTCCCTTTAAGATTGCTCCCGATCTGATTGTCGAAATTCTTTTCAGCAGTGAGCGTTCAGACATGCTACAGGATAAATTAGCAGACTACCAAGAGATTGGTGTGATGGAAGCATGGATTGTCTATCCCGACGAGCAACGTATTGAGGTGATCCGCTTCACTGCAACGGACGTACAGTCTGTCGCAACCTACACAAATGACGACACGATTACTTCGGCGACTCTGCCCAACTTCAATATATCGCTTCGCAATCTCTTCAAACCATAAAACCTCGCCTTGACGCTTGACAAAAGTGCTTCTGCGGGGGAGAGTATGACAAGGTGGAGCATGGCTGTAAAAACAGTTGCAGTTGGGGCAACCTCCCACGTGGAGATGTCCAATAGCTCAGGGTATGGTGCGCTACTTTATCTACTGTTTTGAGACGACATCATCGTTCGTTAGCGAAGGAGTTCTTGCAATGGTTCGCATCAATGTATGGGGTGTACTTCGAGGCATATCCGTTTTGCTTCCGCTACTCATGGCTCTTCCCTCTGCGGGACAAGTGGCATTTGAAAAGGTGATGACCGATTTTGCCAAAGCAAACCGAGTTACTATACTCACCGAAAGTCAACCTCTACAATTGGATGTCACAGAGGAGAATATTGCTTCTGTTCGCTCTGAGGCAGAAAAAGTAAAAACAGTTAAAGAGCGTTTAGTTCTTTTGGCACAAGCCTTCGATTATTCCGTAGCAGATACACCTGCCCTACCGACCCTCTTTGTTCTCCATAAGAAGTACAGCAATCCTGAAGATCTGCCAGATATTACTTTTGAGGAGGCACGTCTGGCGGCAAAGAACATCCGTAAAGCTACTAAAGAGTTTGAGCCGGAACTCGCGCCGGGTGTACCCATTTGGCATATCTATAACTCGCTAAGCCCGGAAGCAAAGCAAAAAATGTCCTCCCCACAAGGGATTCCGGTTTCTCAGTTGTCTCCTACCCAACAACGCCGTCTATTCCGAGTTGCCTGCACTTCCTATTTTCGTCGTCTTGATGACTGGCGAATTATTGAGGAGCGGTTGGACGGGTGTCGTAGTCCTAAAGCACAGTTTACCTACCGTCCGTTCTCTGGGTTAGTTGTCCCGATTTATGAGGGACCTCAGAGTGATTCCAAAGATATGTGGTTCGTTGCCTTGAATTTTCGGGTATTTACGCAATCTATGGGGGGAACCACGATAAATGAGGCAAAAGGAGAAGCCGAGATAGTGGATAATAAACTGGTGCTATATAAACCAGACCCCACTGACCCAAAAGCAAAGCCCAAAGCGAGTTTTCTTTTCCGTCCTGTGGCAATATCTCTTCAAAAGGCTGTCGCTAACATTTCGACAAGACTACCGTCCCCCAGTTCAAAAGTAGCAAAGGCTGTTGTTGATTCACATCTACAATCGAAAAAGATATGCCTTTTCGGCGAAGAGTTTACCACACCCGTCAAGTGCTTAGACGGTTTGGCGGCAGTCTATGGATTACGAATAGTTCACCCGGATGCAAAGACAGCGCGGATTACGATGCAGGTTCCCTATCAAAAAGATATATCTGAAGTAAAAGAAAAGGTACAACGTTTGCTTCCCCTGCCCATTGTGCATATCTTTGAGAAGGGCAGAGCAAGTCGGCATTTTATGAGCGCGGTACGGGAACTGCGCTCTCTGGTGGAGCCAGAGCTGGCTCAGCGTAACCCTCAAGTTCTACCCATCAATGAGTCTTCGCCTCGCGCCCTAGATCTGATTGGTATTTCTAGTTTGTTGACCTGTGAGAAAGCCGTTTCGTCTTTACCGAGCCAGCCACCTCCTTTGTTAAGAAACTTTGCTCAGGCAAAACTGCGTTTCTCCTACGAAACCAGCACAGAAAATCCGAACCAAATTCGATTGCAGTACAATCTGCAAGCACCGATGCAGGGGCTAAGGAAACCGCTTGTTAACGGGGTCAGTGCTATCACAACCGTTCCTAAAGAAAGCCTAAACATTGGTTCACAACCTTAACCACGGGTGTTGGTGTTGATACTCCTAAGAAATCACCTTCTCGGTAACAGAGGGCTTACTTGTTATGCCAATATGTCGTAGCGGTCATAGGTGACTTCGTAGGCAAGTGGTTGCCCCGATAAGAATCGCTCTATCTCGGAAATGGCATACTCCGCCATGCGCCGCAGGCTCTGCTCCGTGGGTCCGGCGATATGCGGCGTGATAAAGATATGAGGACACTCCCAAGCCGGATGGTCGGAGGGCAATGGCTCTGGTTGGGTCACATCCACATAGACCTCAATCTCTCCGGCGATAGCACGGGCAAATAACGCCTCTTGGTCTACCAGTGCCGCTCGCGCCGTGTTGATAAAAGCACTCCCCGGACGTAACAAACCAACTCGCCGTTGGTCTATCATGTTATGGGTTTCGGCGGTGACAGGAGTATGCAGGGAAAGAACAGCAGAGCGGGCGATAAGGTCGTCTAAATCGTCCACCAACGTCACACCCAATGCGTCAGCTTTTTCGGGGGTGCAGTATGGGTCAAACGCCAATACGGTTGCACCAAACGGGGGAAGCAGAGTGGCAGTCAAACTCCCAACCCGCGATAGTCCCACCAAACCCACAGTCAATCGTTCTAAGTCACGGTAGGGGTAGTCTCCTCCCCCCTTTTCTCCCTGTTGGAGAAGTGTTCGGCGGAAAAATGCTTGTCGCAGTGCCAATATCATCAATCCCACAGTGTACTGGGCAACAGCAACGGCGATAGCGGGTGCGCCTTGCGTGAGACGAACCCCGTGTAAAAGTAACTCTTTTTCGACAATCCCGCGTACCGAACCAGCGGCGTGTGCGACTAAGAGAGGAGAAGAGCGCGGTACAACAAGGTCTTCCGCAGTTAAACGGCGACTACCCCAACAGGTAAGCATGGCATCCGTTTCCGCAAGGAGCGAGGAAAAGGGGACGTTTTCGGTACTGGATTTCGGGTCAAAAGGGAGAATCTCCCCAAGCGTGGCAAGACGCTCTAAGTCCGCGGGAGTGAACACTCGACGGCGGGAATCATCCGTCAAGTTGAGGAGTATTTTTGCCATTTCATATCCTTGTAGTAGGTGTATAATGGAGTTGTAGTACGACTCTATTGTACCCGACAACGGCGTTGGTCACGGTTCCTTTTATTTTGGTTTCCCATCGAACCGCCCAATGCCTCTCATCCGATGTATTCATTTTTTTGGGGAGGAGAACCCTGCGGTGAAAGAAACGTTTGAATTCTGGGTAACAGATGAAACCGAAGAAGCGATTCGCAAAGCCAAAGTCACCCTGCGTAAGGTGGGCGAACTGACCCGTGTCGTTCCCGGTGAGCATATCGAAGGCGAGGTTCAATTTGGGGTAAAGCCTGTCCGTGTTTCTATCACATGGCGCGAAGAAACTGCTCGCGAACAGGCACAAAATGCGGTGGCTCCTGCCGCCGTGGGAGCCTCTCCTGCTATCGTGAACTCACTCAATACGAATGTCGCCAATTTTGGAGGCAATATGGGAACCACGTTGATTTTGGAACTGGATGCCGAAGACCCTACCAGTTCCGCCCATAAGAGTGTTCGCGAACGGTTTGAAGATGCCTATAGGCACTTTGACCGTCCCGACTATGCCCCAGACCGCTTGGGCGTTTTACCCCTGACGATTTTGGGGATTGTGGCGGTTATCATCTTGTTGGTGGGATATATCCTTGCGACTCCCCGATTACGGGCGATGCTCCCCGGTTTTGCCCCCACGAAAGAGCAGAAGGCATCTCCATCTAGTACCAGTGCCGGGCAATCCTAGTTTTCCCCGGTTCTCCTCCCCATGCCGATTCAGAGAGGGGAACCGGGAGTGCGGTCTAGCGGCGACGTACTCGCATTCCCAAAACACCCCCCAATAGTAACAAGGCAATAGTGGTCGGTTCTGGCGCAGAGGCACGTCCCCCTAAGAGACTGATAAAACGCAGGTTATTCCCCAAGACATTGGAAATATCGGTCACGGTTCCGGTTCCGGGGTTCACGGTGGCGAAGCGAGTTCCTGCGGTAAAGAGGTACTCCCCATTTTGCAGTTCCCAAACCCCACGTTGCCCCAACCCCGGAGCCAGTGCCGCTACCTGCGTCCCGGTAGATGTGTACTCATACACCCCCGTCGGAAGGCTAAAACCCCCCACCAGAATATTGCCGTTGCTACGCTCGAACATCTGCTGTGGGAAATCAATCCCATTTACCCCATCGGACGAATGGAATGTCCCCAAAATCGCCCCGGTAATCGAATCCACACGAGCGATGGTATCGTCGGCGGAGTTGCTAATCAGGGCATCATTGGCGCGAAAGAGAATATGCCACGGCGAACCACCGACACTGGCAAAGGTGTTAATTCGCGCCCCGGTGGTCAGGTTGATGCGCTGAACCGTTCCCGTAAAGGTTCCACCGCCCACGGTGACAAAGAGGTCATTCCCACGAACGGCAATCCCGCGAATATTATCAATCCCGCTTGTGACATTATCGGTCACGGTGCGGATAAAGTTTCCGCTCAAGTCGTACTCCCGTACCGAGTCCAAGATTTGGTCGGAGATAAGAACCGTCCCACGCCCACTATCAATAGCATGAATGGGAGTAGAGAGGTTTTCATCTACGATAAAGTTGGGATTGATAATACTACCATCCACAGGACTGGCGGTAAAAACACGGTCTGTACCGCTATCTACCACCATCAGTACCCCTTGTGCGTGCGATACATCTTGTCTTCCTGCGACTCCGATTACGGCAAGTGCGAACACCAGCCCAACAAACTTCCCCCAACGACCCTGCGACATATATCCCTCCGAAAATTGGTATAGGCTATTGTATTCCTCCCACAATACCCCTACTTTGGGGAAAAACGCAAGTGTCGTCCCCCTCACTTACGATATACGTACGATATACTACCCAATGAAATGCCAGTTGCCCTCCTGAGTTGCCAAGCACTCACCAAGACACATCATACACGCCCCCTCTTTGCGGGAGTCTCGTTCGGGATTGAGGAACAAGACCGTGTGGGGCTTATCGGTCCCAATGGCGCAGGAAAATCTACTCTTCTCAGGATTCTTGCCGGAGAGGAAAAGCCGGATAGCGGCACGGTTGCGCCCCGAAAAGGAGTCCGCATGGTGTATGTGCCGCAGGAAGAGGCACTGCCCCAAAACCAGACCGTGGAAGAAACTCTACACGCTGCCCTTGCTTCCACAGGTTATGACACTACAGAAAAGCAACTCTTGGTCGAGATGGCAATCGCGCAAGCATCCTTCCCCGATGCGAATCAGAGGGTCGAACATCTTTCGGGAGGCTGGCGCAAACGCCTTGCGATTTCCCATGCTTTAATCCAAGAACCAGACCTTCTCCTCTTGGACGAACCAACCAACCATTTGGACTTAGATGGGGTTCTTTGGCTCGAAGAGCTGCTTGCGGGGTTATCCTGCGCGGCACTTTTTATCTCCCATGACCGTGTATTTTTGGAAAATGTCGCGACCCGCATTATCGAACTTAACCCGGCATATGATGGCGGTTGCCTGATGAGCGATGGCGCGTACTCAGACTTCTTAGAAAAGCGGGAGGCATACTTAGAGCGACAAGTCCAAAGGCAACAGTCTCTTGCTGGGGTTGTGCGGCGTGAAATCGAGTGGTTGCGACGGGGCGCAAAGGCGCGAACCACTAAGGCAAAGGGACGAATTGACCAAGCTGGAGAACTTATCCGAGAGTTAGGCGACCTGAAGCAACGCAATACCATTGCCCAATCGTCTGTCGCGGAGATTGCTTTCTCGGCTTCCGGGCGACAGACCAAAGAGATGGTTGTTCTGAGCGGTGTGGCTAAATCTCTGGGGGGACGACAGTTGTTTCAGGATGTCTCTGCGACAATCTCTCCCAAGCGACGTATCGGGTTGGTCGGACCGAATGGTTCCGGGAAAACCACCCTGCTTCGCCTGCTCACGGGTGAGATTCTTCCCGATAGTGGCTCCGTGAAGCGTGCCGATAATCTCCACATCGTCTGGTTTGAGCAAGACCGAAGCACCCTCAACCAAAACGTTCCCCTCAAAGATGCCCTCAGTCCCAACAGCGACAATGTCCAGTACCGTGGGGGAACTCTCCACGTCTCTGGCTATGCCAAGCGTTTTCTCTTTCGCAGTGAGCAGTTAACCCAACCCGTTCATACCCTGTCTGGCGGAGAGCAGGCACGTCTTCTTATCGCGAAACTCATGCTACAACCCGCCGATATGCTGATTCTGGACGAACCCACTAACGACCTCGATATTCCCTCCCTCGAAGTTTTGGAGGAGGGCTTGACCTCATTCCCCGGAGCCGTCGTCTTAGTGACTCACGACCGTTACCTTTTGGAAAGTGTTAGTACCGAGATACTGGGAATCTTAGAGGATGGGACAGTTCGCCTGTTTGCCGACTACGAGCAGTATCAAAATGTACGCTCTGCCCTGCGCGAATCCCAAAATCAACCCGTTGTTGTTGCTTTGCCAAAAGCCCAAAACAACTCGTCAAACACCCCGTCTACTGCCCGTGTTTCCCTCACCTCTGCCGAGCGTCGCGAACTGGCAAATATCGAAACCACGATTGCCGAAGCCGAAAAAGCCGTTGGCGAGTGGGAAACAGCGTTGGCGCATCCCAATATTGCCGCCGACCCCCAAAAACTTCAGGGTGCTTGGAACCAATTAGAAATTGCTAAAGCCCGCGTCACCGAACTGTATAGCCGTTGGGAAGAACTCGAAGAAAAGCAAAGTGCCTTTCGTGGTACGTGAAACAATATCTCGTTAACGTGTCCAATCCTCAACGCGGAGGGTAGGGACGGCAGGGATTTACAGGGCGAGAGCAGGGAGACGCTCGCCTGCACGATAGTCGCCGTGGTCTTCATGGGCTATCAGGAGAGCATTTGCCCCGACCATCGAGGTTAAGCGATGGGAACCCTGCGCTCCCGTGGGGGTGGCATGATAGGTATTCTCCTGCCAGTGGAGTTTTGCCCGGACAAACTCGCGCCTACCGGATTCGTGGGGAAGGTCAGTAGTGAGGATTGCACGGACTTGGGGACGGGTCACTTCCTTATATCCCGCTAACTTCCGCAGAACAGGACGTACAAACAGTTCAAAGGTAACAAGTGAAGAGACAGGATTCCCCGGCAGTCCAAAGAACAGTGCCTTACCGATTTTACCAAACGCCAATGGTTTCCCCGGTTTCACTGCCACTCGCCAGAAATCTAACGTACCCACTTCAGAAACAACGTCCTTAATGTAATCCCGCTCCCCTACCGATACCCCCCCGGACGCGATAATCATATCCGGTATCTCTTGTAGCACAGACTGCAACGCGGTACGAATTTCCGCCGGACTATCCCTCACATGAACCAGAGGCAGGGGATTCCCCCCGGCTTGAATCACACTGCGGTAGAGTGCCGGACCGTTCGTATCATAAATCTGCCCCGGTTTGATTTTGCCGTTGTGCGAAAAAGGAATCACTTCATCCCCCGTAGTGATAATGGCAACTTTGGGAAGATGGTGGAGAATGGGAACAGTCTCCGGTTTGAAGGCTGCAAGCAAGGCGAACTCCCCCACCCCGATTTGTGAACCAGCGGGAATCGCGACCTCCCCCTTGGCAATATCGCTTCCTGCACGCCGGATAAACTTTGCTGAGGCAGGAGTCGTGATACAGACCCTCTCCCCCATCCGTACGGTATCTTCCTGCATCACAATAGCATCTGCTCCCTGAGGAACCATCGCTCCGGTGAATACTTGCACTGCCTCTCCCCGACGCACGATACGTTCCGACCACTGACCCGCAGAAATCGTTTCCACTATCGGAAGAACCGTTGGAGTTTCGGGCGAAGCGTTCTCTGTATCGGCACAACATACCGCATACCCATCCACCATACTATTGTCAAAGAGGGGAAGGTCAAACGGAGCAATAAAGGACTCTGCTAGAGTGGGTGCAATATCGGTGAGACGTTGCAAAGGCAGGGAATAAGGTGCGGGGGTAGGTTCCGGGGTGGCTTCGAGGATACGGGCAAGGGCTTCATCATAGGAGAGCATCTTAGGGGTTGTCCTCCCTGTGGAAGTCGCCGGACTTGCCTCCGGTTTTGGAAACCAGATGAATGTCGTCTATGACCATGCGCTTATCCGCCGATTTGCACATATCGTAAACAGTCAGTGCCGCCACAGAAACTGCGGTTAGTGCTTCCATCTCTACCCCGGTTCGCCCCACACAGGAAGCGGTTGCGGTGATTTGCACCCCGTCATCGTCCCAAGCAAAATCTACCTGAATATTGGTCAAGGGCAGAGGATGACACAGAGGTATCAGTTCTCCCGTGCGCTTGGCGGCAAGCACTCCCGCGATTTGTGCCACCGTCAACACATCACCTTTAGGGAGTGCTTGGGTCACTATCAACTGCCGCGTTTCCGGGGACATCCGCACTCGTCCTGTGGCAGTAGCAGTGCGTTCCGATTCGGACTTATTGGAAATATCCACCATGCGAATCGCCCCAGACTCATCAAGATGAGAAAGCGTTTTACTATCCGTTGTCACAAGTTCATTCTACCGTAATACGATACAATAGCCGAGGAGAAAGTATCATGCCGAACCCCTTTCCCGGAATGAACCCCTATCTGGAAGACCCCCGCCGATGGCAGGGAGTACATCTGATGCTCCTATCGGGAATCAATACAGAACTCAACCGGATTTTACCGCCTGGATTCGCCCCGCATGTTGAGGAACGGGTCTATGTGGAAGGCAGATACAAAAGTTACTACCCAGATAATTTTGTTGTACAGACACGCCCGATAGTATCTGAAGTCGTCGCCCCGCCTCCTCAAGGACAAGGGGGAACCGCCGTTTTGGAAAAAACACAAGCAGAGGTTGTTCCTTGTGACCCTCCTCTGGTCTTAGAGTACACGGGGCGAACGATTCGCGAGCCCTTTTTAGAGATTCGGACAGTGGACGAAGACTCGGAGTTGATTAGCGTGATTGAGGTACTCAGTCCCACCAACAAAGCCGAAGGAGTCGGACGGGAAAGTTACCTGAGCAAACAACGCGATATGCTCAACAGTCTGGTGCATCTGGTTGAGATTGACCTGCTACGAGACGGACTCTACACTGTTGCCCCCGACGAAGAAGGGACGCGGGAACGTGCCGGACACTTTGATTACATCGTCAGTCTGCATTGGGGAGGAACCGGAAACCGCTTTGAAGCATGGACTCGTACACTGCGCGAACGTCTTCCTCGGATTCGGATACCGTTGACCCCCGAAGCCGGTTCGGTCACTCTGGACTTGCAGGAGGTTCTCAACACGGCTTATGACAATGGCGGGTTTGCTCGCAGTTTGCGCTATGACCGTGACCCCGTTCCCCCTCTCAACCAGAACGATAAAAACTGGACAAGACAACTACTCGCAGAAAAAGGTGTGCCGATGTAATACCCCCTTCTACCAAAACAGGACTCCGTTCCGTTTCTCACTAACATTACCGTGAAGAAATCAACTACTATGGAGATGAATTGATGCCATTGAAGATAGCCATGATTGGAGCCGGGTCTATTGGCTTCACCCGACGTTTGATGGGCGACCTGCTCACCGTTCCCGAATTTGGGGACACTGTTTTCGCCTTCACCGACATTAACCAGCATAATCTGGACATGGTGAAACAACTTGCAGAGCGCGACATCCAAGGCAACAATCTGCCTGCCAAAATCGAAACGACCACAGACCGCCGTGCCGCGATTGCCGATGCCGACTATGTTATCTGTATGATTCGGCAGGGAGGCTTGGAAGCCTTCGCCACCGATATTGATATTCCCCTGAAGTATGGGGTAGACCAGTGTGTCGGAGATACTATCTGCGCCGGAGGAATCCTGTATGGGCAACGCGGAATCGCAGCGATTCTCGAATTCTGCAAGGACATTCGCGACGTTGCCAAGCCAAATGCCCTGTTCCTGAACTACTCCAACCCAATGGCGATGCTCACCTGGGCGGCAAATCAGTACGGTGGCGTGCGTACCATCGGACTCTGTCACGGAGTACAGGGCGCACAGCATCAAATCGCGTCCTGTGTCGAGCATTGGGCAAAGCGCGAAGGGTTCATCGGTGAAGAGGAAAAGGTTTCCAAAAACGAGATTGACTTTATCTTCGCGGGAATCAATCATCAGACATGGTGTATTCGTGCTGTCTGGCGTGGACATGACCTGATTCCTATTCTCCACGACCTCTTTACCGCACATCCCCGCTTCCCCACTACCGAGAAGGTGCGGATTGACGTTCTGAAGCGGTTCGGCTACTACTCCACCGAATCCAACGGACACCTTTCAGAGTATCTCCCGTGGTATCGCAAGCGTTTGGATGACATCACTAAGTGGATTGATCTCTCCTCATGGATTAACGGCGAAACCGGAGGCTACCTGCGTGTCTGCACTGAGGGACGAAACTGGTTTGAAACCGACTTCCCGAACTGGTTGGCACAAGACCCACCGCAGTTTGTTCCCGAAAAGCGTTCCGAAGAGCATGGTTCGTACATTATTGAAGGACTGGAAACCGGGAGACTCTATCGGGGACACTTCAATGTGGTGAATAAGGGCATCATCACCAACCTGCCCGATGGCTGTATTATCGAAGTTCCCGGCTATGTAGACCGTAACGGTATCAATATCCCGGTGGTCGGTGATTTACCGCTTGGTTGTGCCGCCACCTGTTCCGTCTCAGTTCGTGTACAAGAGATGGCTGTCAAAGCGGCAGTCAGTGGTGATGTCTCTTTGCTGAAACTTGCCATGCTTCATGACCCTCTGGTAGGGGCGGTCTGCGACCCGGAAGAGATATGGCAAATGACCGACGAAATGTTGGTGGCTCAAGCACAATGGCTCCCGCAGTACCAAGCAAATGGCGCGATTGACGCAGCGAAAGCCCGCCTTGCAGAACATGTCGTCAACGGAACTCGTGTAAAAACGATGGACGGTTTCCAGGGGGTTGCCCGGTTGCACACTAAAACGGTGGAAGAGATGGCGGCACAAAAAGAAGAAGCCCGCAAAAACGCGCAAGCCGCTGACAAGGGAAAAATGACCACTAACGCATAGGCAACTAATAAAGCGGGAGGACACTGTGTCTCTTGTCCTCCCCATCCAAGGAAATTAACTTGCATCTGTTTGAAGTTCAACTTTCTCTTTCGACTGAGGATATAGCCTTTGAATTTTGTGGCTATGAAGATATACCGTGGGCAGAGTTTCTTTTGAATCCACGCCGATTGCGGGGTAGCGATTTTCTAATGCGTTGGTCACAAGGACAGTGGAGCGAGGAACGCCTAACCCAAGCGGTGAATGCAACCAGTAATTACTTTGCCATTCCCTACGGTCCCAGTGGTACTGCACCTCACGAAGTACGAGAGTTTGAACTGTACTTCGAACGTCTAGAGTATGCCGGATTGGGTAGACTCAAACGTCCAGACCTTCTCATCTTTCATAAATCAGACAAGCCTGACATTGACCGGATTCTTGTTGAATTAGGTGGAGTTTCCGAACTACCATTCACACAAGAATCTGAGTCGCGAATGTTAGCACTCTTGCACCGAGCCATTATTGCCGTCGAGTGTGAAAATAGCCTTTGGGTCGCGAAGAAAATGCCTGACTTTAATGCGTCGCTCAGACCCCAGAGGCGGTTGAACGGACAATTGGGGTTGAGGAAAAATGCGGTTCTCCCGACAGTGATTATTAAAGAAGAAGACAGAGAGTTCCTATGGCAGTGGCAGAGCGAGCATAAAATCCCAATACACATCTGGCATAGTTTCTATGATTTAGCTTTTGGTTTATCCTTAGATACAGCAGAAAATCTGATTGCCATGGGTAAAATTGAACCTACCATACAGATTTTTCAGGCTCCGGGTGGAGCAACGAGCAGGAAGGCGATTTACAAGTTCTACCATCACTATGCTTACCCACTTGGTGAAACCCAAGGGGAAGTAGAATTGATTCCCGACAAAATCATTGACGCAAATGGACATATTCTTCCTTACGTTCGATTTCAGGGAGGAATCATTACTTTATCTCGCGACGCGGTTGCACAATTAGACGGTGCAATTAAGAAAAGAATCACATAGAACCACAATGACTGTTTATCATCAAAAACTTCCTGCTTCTGGAAAGGCAAGAGAAGCACTACGGGCAAAGGGGCAATTTTGGACTCCGGCTTGGGTAGCACAAGCAATGGTTGCCTATTCTTTATCTAACGGCAGCGAACATCTTTTTGACCCTGCCGTTGGCGAGGGAGTGTTTCTACGAGCCGGAAAAATTGAGGCTAAAAAATTAGGACGTTCCCTAAAACTCTTTGGCACCGAAGTAGACGCGGAAATTCTTGAGCAAGCATATAGCAAGGAAATTGCTACTGGTGATTTAGCTGGAGTCGAAGTACGGGACTTTCTGCTAAATCCTCCCCAGATACTTTTCGATGCTATCGTCGGCAACCCACCGTATATTCGTCATCACCGCCTCCCCCTCGAGACAAAACAGTTCCTTAAAGCATGGAGTGGAAAACTTATTGGTAAATCGTTAGATGGACGAACAGGGCTACATGTCTATTTCTTACTGCGTGCACTAACACTGTTACGCGAACATGGGCAGTTGGCTTTTATCCTCCCCGCAGATGTTTGCGAGGGAAAATCCTCCCAAATACTTTGGCAGTGGATTACATCGCATTTCTGTTTAGAGGCAGTCATTACGTTTGGCGCAGACGCTTCCCCTTTCCCCGGCGTGGATACAAATGCTTTGGTTTTTCTGATTCGCAAAAGTAAACCACAAAAGATGTTCACCTGGGTACAGGTCAAAAGAGCATGGACGAATGACCTGACCGAATGGATACAGAACGGGATGCCGAATCAATCGTCGAATGATATGGAGGTTTATCAACGTTCCGTTGACGAAGGGGTGAAAACGGGTTTCTCACGTTACCCATACATTTATAAAGAGGATTGCCCACGGCTAGGAGACTTCTGTACGGTAATGCGTGGCATTGCCACAGGAGATAATGATTTTTTCTTTCTCACCCGTGCAAAGGCAGAGATATTACAAATACCAACATCTCTCCTATTGCCTGCGGTGGGACGTACCCGCGATGTGTACACCGATATTCTTACAAGGGAGATATTAGACTGTCTTGATCAATCAGGACGGCCTACTCTCCTTTTTGCTCCCGATGCCAGACACCTAAGTGACTTTCCTCGCGAGGTACAGAGTTACTTACAAGAAGGTGAGGAGCGTGGTCTCCCCCAAAAGACGTTGATTGGTCAACGTAAGCCGTGGTACTGTATGGAAAAACGGCGTATACCGCCGTTTCTCTTTGCCTACTTAGGACGCCGCAATGTTCGCTTTATTCGTAACGAGGCGGGAGTAGTTCCCTTGACAAGTTTTCTTTGCGTCTATCCTAAACAGAATGATTTACAGTCTGTGAACAAGATATGGCGACTACTAAGACATCCTGCTTTAATCGAGAATCTTGTTCTTGTCGGCAAATCTTACGGTTCAGGAGCCGTCAAAGTAGAGCCACGAGCGTTGGAGTCATTGCCGATTCCTGAGGAAGCGTTGCAAGAGTCTGGTATCCCATGGTTACGCCTGTTTGAAGAAAAGGTAAAATATTCAGCAATGGCTACTAAAACGGTGGAAGAGATGGCGGCACAACGCGAAGAAGCCCGAAAGAACGCCCAAGCCGCAGACAAGGGAAAAATGACCACCAACGCATAAAACGCATAAGCAGAACCAACTTCAGGGGCGGACTTGATTCGCCCCGTACTCCCCCTACTATTTGAGTAGTAGTCGGCGGAGTTGTTCAAGGAGGAGGACGGAGTGTGCTGTCCAGCAAAGCGTGCGTAGCCAATTGCTCAGGACTAAGGTACGATGCGCTCCCTCATCGAAACCATCGCTTAACTGTTGGTGCGCCGGGACGGAGACAAGCGCGGTAACTCCCCATGTTAAGAGAGTAAGCAGAAAGCCGATAATGAGGAAGGGGCGATTCAAGCCCGTGGGAGGGTGGAGTGCTAAGATACCTGCTGTTCCCAACTCTACCACCATCGGAAGTAGAACTACCCCGGTCATGTATTGCGAGTGGAGACGGTGGTAGGTGAGAAAGGTATCCCTCCCTACCTGTGCGAAAAGCGGGTAGTGCACCCCCTGCACCATCCAAATCACCCCAGTCATATACAGCACCACTGCCAAGCAGGTCAGAAAGAGGGTTGTGCTTCCGGTAGACATCACTCTCAAAAACGGTAAGTTCCCGACAGTTGCACCCACTTTCTTTGATACTCCCAGCACACCAAGCAGGATTTGAGGGGAGATATAACGAATCAGCCGGTGTGAATGACGAACGAGAGTCGGATAATGGGGGATTTGGCGTACCGAAGGTGCAGGATGTACTGAACTATCGCAAGGTAGCGATTGCGGTTGTTGCAACCTATGTTGGGCTAGAGGATGCCTATGTGGAAGCCGTTCTCGCAGACACAATGGATGAGTATATTCAGGGGCAGGCTTGGGAGCGGGAGCAGTTACGCGAGGAGCGGTATGGGGAGTATCTCAACCTGCTCTCGCGGGAGATTATTGTTCGCTATGCCGCCACTGCTGCCGAAACTCTGGTTGCCAGCCCAGACAGTGTCTTAGCGCAGGGGCGTGTCATGGGGGATACCGGTGTTTTAGGACTGACCGACGATGTCAATGCGGTGATGCGGGTGCATGAGATTTTTGAGTATCTGGAATCCCCAGATGGGGGCGATGAAGCCGACCAGATTCTTCTCTATGTGAAGCGGCAACTCTGCAACTACTACAATGCCTGCGCGTTTGACTTGGTGAAAAACCAACTGCTTTCGGTCATTATCAGTGGAACCGAGGAGCTGTATCGCTATGGAAATATCTCCGCACCACGTATCCGGGAACTGGTTATTGCGGCTGAGAACGGGTAGATAAGGCACGGAGAGTTCCGAAAAAATTCTCATGCTTCGGAACCAGATACAGAGGCAAACAGGAGACTCTTTTGGGCGATAAGAACCAATTTGTCGGGCGGACAATCGCCGCACTACGGAAATCGAACGGGATGGCGGGGAGCGAGAGTGTTCGCTACCTTGCGATTGGGGATTCCGTGACCGCAGGTTGGTTGGAGCATGGGGTTTTAGACTCGGATGCGGCTTACCCGGCACTCTTTCGGAAACGACTCGCTTCGCTCTATCCCAATGCGATGATTTCGGTCATCAATACAGGCTTGGGCGGAGAAAACACCGAGGGAGTTTTGCAACGCTTCGAGCGTGACATCTTGCCGCATCAACCCCACCTTGTCACTCTCTGCTTAGGGCTAAATGATGCACGTAGCGGTGCAGAGGGTGTCGAGGGTTTTCGGGAACGACTGACCCTACTGGTTCAACGCTTGCAGAGAGAGACAACCGCCGACATCCTTCTGATTACCCCAAATACCCGTGGCGATGCCCTGCAAGAGGATGGCACTCTGCCGGAGTACATCCGTGTGATTCGTGCTGTGGCGCGTGCCGAGGAGGTCGGTTTAGCCGACGTTCATGCCGTCTACCAGGGCGCGATTCGGATGGGAGCCACTCCCCAAGACCTGCTCTCCAATCGGGTATCGCATCCCACCCGTGAGGGACATCATATCTTCGCCAACACCCTTATCGCCTTTTTTCAACCATAGCATAGAGCCGTTTCGCCAGCAGGGAAGACAAGCGTCTTGCACCCTCGTGAACTGTCGGGAAGGTTGCTTGCCGTGGGGGGAGTGTCGGCACTGGCGGCAAGAGCATTCCCGTAGGCATCGGTGCGGTAGTCGCCTTCGACACTGCCTGCGCTTCCTCCCCCGCTCGTGGTGTTCCTGACGGTAAGCGCAGAGATTGTGAATTTCAGGGGTTCAACAGTGAAGCAAGAAGGCGAACGACTGCCTCTTTTTCATCGGGTGACTGCATAAATACTGTGCTGGTTGGTGCATTCAGCGAGGCTACTTTCGCTGAAGCCCAATAGAGTGCATCATTGCCACTATTATCTTGTAGATTAATAGATGCTCCACTTTGCAACAGCATCTCAACAATACGAAAGCGCCCTAACCAAGCAGATACCATAAGTGCGGTGTGGCCCAACTCATCTTGAGCATCAAGTATGGCATTGGCATTTATTAATATCTCAATAGAGGGTTCAGACTCAAAGCGACACGCTTCAATTAAGGGAGTCGAACCATCTTTTCTAGCAATATCGGGGTTAGCACCAGATTTAATTAGAAAGTCTAATAAATTAGGATTATGCAATGAGTAAAATATTGCTGTTTGGCCAAATTTATCAGGATTATTTATCAGAGCCCCTTTTTCTAATAGAAATTCGGCAATGGATTGGCGTATCTCCGTTTCCTCATTTAAACTCTTTTTTGATGGCTTTTCTTGAGGAAAATTGATGACCGAGATACCACCAGAAATGCATAACATAAGTGGTGAAACACCGTCTGCCGATGATATAGTCACACTTGATCCCAGAGAAATTAATTCTTTCACTACTAAAAAATCGCCAACTGCACAGGCATAATGCAACGGATAGAGTTCCGCTTGCGAAAATTTACCAGAGGGACATTTGCTGTTCGGATTCGCCAATTTCCCTAAAAGCGAGAGTACAACCGTTGTCCTGTGAAAAAGAATTGCACACACTATTACGACTGTCCAGTCATCTATCGAATCCTCATGTGAATTGAAGTATGAAATTACTTTTTCATCGTCAGCTAATCGCATCAACATTAAAATGGTATTCGTTATTAACAACATCGTATCCTTCCCAATTACAAAATAGCAGAGATATTCAATCCTACTTGTTGTATTTCAAGTTTGACTTTGATTAGGAAACTCCTTTCGGATGCTTCGGAAGAGGACAAATAGGTGGGACAGACTCCCCGACAGCACCGGCGAGGGGTCAAGAAACAGTCCCTGAAGCACCGCATTGTTCCCACTGACCTTCGTGAAGACAATCTTGACCGAACCCGACACGAGGAAGACGACCCAACGACCCCCGTTAAAACCCGAAAGACTCGTGCTGGCAAGAACCGCACTCGTTGCCGCATCCTGCACCGAGATAGTATGGACACGCGAGGTTGTGTCCCAATCACAGCAGTACAACGCGACCTGATGCACCTTGCCATCGGTAAACGAGAGGTTGACGGTGAACGATGTCCCCGAATACTCACACGAAGAAAGACGAGTAGTTTGTGCGACTGCTCCACCGCCCACCCGACTCACCGGC
>Ga0224722_1000588_pt1 | contig 21073 bp, 18 predicted proteins | sample Balambano_FR1_Me_FD_161646 | JGI IMG/M metagenome (GOLD analysis project Ga0224722, IMG submission 161646) | Freshwater sediment microbial communities from Lake Towuti, South Sulawesi, Indonesia - Balambano_FR1_MetaG | ecosystem: Environmental > Aquatic > Freshwater > Lake > Sediment | place... | reverse complement strand
TGGCACGAGTGGGCAGACCGGGTTGTGCGCCGTGGCGTGTCACCTTCACCGCCGCCGCCGCGTTCGCAAATAAAGCGGCGGCATACAGGGATTTTCCCTGTGCCAGTTCCACCGCGAGTGCCGCCGTGAAACAGTCTCCTGCCGCCACCGTGTCCACCGCCGTTACCCGATGCCCCGATACTCTCTCTATTCCCTCCGCCGTTGCCACAAGACAGCCTGCACTGCCCAATGTCAATACCACCGCCCCAACCCCTAGAACAAGCAGCTTTTGGGCTAACTCTGCGGGTTCGATAACTGTCGTGTGAGCAAGCCCCAGTAACTGCTGTGCCTCAGTTTGATTCGGCGTTAACACAGAAACATTTGCAAGCAGTTCGCTGGGAAGAATTTGGGCAGGAGCCGGATTCAAAATCACCGGAACCTGATTTGCCCTAGCGATTTCCACCGCCCGTTGCACAGTCGGGAGTGGCACTTCCAACGATAGTACCACCGTGTCTGCTCTGGCGATACTCTCCGTGGCGGAGTCCATATCTGCTGGAGTAAGGAGGGCATTTGCGCCGGGGGCAACCACAATTGCATTTTCCCCAGAGTCGGTGTGAACGGCAATCAGGGCAACCCCAGAGGATATACCGGGAGTACGGAAAATCTGGGTGGTGTTCAATCCCTCTTGTCGGTAGTGGTCAATCGCTGCTGTACCATAGGCATCTTCCCCGACCCGTGCGACAAAGGTAACATTTGCGCCTAAACGTGCCGCCGCCACCGCTTGGTTTGCCCCTTTACCACCGGGAACCGTCTGCATATCCCCCCCCAATACCGTTTCACCGGGAGCAGGAATATGGGGTACACGCACCACCAAATCGGTATTGGAACTACCGATAACGACAATGTTCATACGGTTTCATTCGAGGAAACGGCTTCGGGTTCCTGCAAAAACCGGGAAAGTCCCCTCCTGATAAAGGAAGACCGCTTCCAAAAGGTGTATCGGTTCTTATGCGGCAACAGAAGCGAGAGTATATTACGCCCCGGTGGACTGCTAAAGATTTGGCACGCCGAATCGCGAGTAAGAAGCCGGAAGATGCCCAACTGATAGAGGAGTGGTTGGAAAGTACCCCGCGACAGGAAGCGATAACGGTTCTGACACAAGTTGCCAACGAGAAGCCCTATCCGCGCAGTATTATCACTCAGATTGTGCGGGTTTTCGGGTGTTTTACGGTTCTATTTCTGGGTCCGTTTGCTATCTGCATCAGTGCGATTGCCGGGAATATCCTGATTTTCCTCGGTTATCTTCTCTTTCTAGCGGGACTCTCTGCCATCGCAGAGAAGGAGCGACGGAAACAGGTACATCTCCCTGCCAAAGCCGCTTTGCTGATGGCACGTTTGAACGATGAACGCGCTATTCCGTGGCTCGCCGAAAACTGGCTTACGGCGGCAAAAATCGGGGAGAAGCGGGACGATATTGCCGAGGAGATAGTCCGCTTGTGTAGCCTCTTTTCGGAGCAGATGCCACAACCGCACCTGACCCTACGCCTTCACACATTCTTAGCCAAGAGTTTTCCGCTCAAACCCCTGCCCTACGAACCCGACATCACCGAAACCGAATCCGATATGTATTTAGCCCTGTTGCGCTATCTCGCTCGGAGCAACTTTGAGCCAGACCGTAGCGTTCTGCAACAGATAGCCTTGACCCGCACCGAGCAACCCAATCGTCGCTTGGTTGTAGATACAGCACAGATGCTTTTAGACCCACCCCAGGGAAGTTAAACACCCATCCCCCATTAGAGCGGCTATTTTTGGTTCTTGAATGGGTTATTTCGCTTCCTCAATGTGTTCTGAGCGATAGGCAAGCCAATCTTCTAAGGTAGCGACCTTCTCCGGGTGCTGACGACTACGGGCGAGAAAACCGATTCCGTGCTGAGGCATCGGGTCTTGATCCGTGGGTTGGTAACGCAGGTCTACACTCCAGCGAACCATTTGGGAATTGTTTGGGGTGGACATATGAACACATCGGTCATTGAAGGCAATGGCACTTCCCGCCGATACGGGCAACGGAACCGCTTGTACCTTCTTCAAATGTTGTTTATCCACTTCCAAGTAACCTGTTCCCGAATAGTCCTCGGTGTGGAACGAGAGCAACGGTTGTTTGTGGGTGCGGGACCAGATATGCAAGCAACCATTCTCAGCGTTAGCGTCCACTAACGGAATCCAAATAGTGATAACTGGGTTGGAATTGGCATCGGGCCAGTAACTTTTATCCTGATGCCACGGCACGGCACCTGCCGCGACCTTCGGCACTTTTGGACGAACGTTATAGACCGGATTTGCAAAGATTTCACTGCCTATCAGCGACTCCACCACATCCAGAATTTTGGGATTGCTCATCAGATGGAAGTAACCGGGACGACGCTCCCGCCAAGAGCGTCCGAACTTGAGAAACTCTTCATCGGAAAGTCCCTCAAACAGACGTGCCAATCGTGACTCAAAAGGCTCTTCCTCAAATCCCTGTGAGACCAATCCGGCAACAAGCAGAGATTCCGCGATTTCGCCTACCTTTTCCATCATCGCCGCTCGCACGGGTTTCATATCGTCCACAGTGAGCAGAGCAGGGAGTACCAGATAGCCTTCCTCGTTGTAGAAGCGAATCTGTTCGTCCGTCAGTTTGTTGTATGGTATGTGCATTTTCCCTTGTTTGTCTAAAACAGTTTCAGACATCCAGAATGACCCGCGCCGCTTCCGAAAGTCGTGCCAATGTCTCTGGGCGAATATACTTCTTTTGATTGAGTTGTTGCCCGTGATGGCGACGGGTAAAATAAGAGTGCATAGCACGGCGCGGTTTGTCTGTGCGGTTCAGCGTTCCGCCATGCCAAGTATGCGAATTGAAAATGACTACGGTTCCTAACGGAGCAGTCAGAACCACCTGTTCGGGGTGTGGGGCGGACGGATTCTCCATGACCTCCTGCGGCATTTTCCCACTCCGATTACTGCCTGGAACCACACGAGTTGCCCCATTTGCCTCGGAAAAATCATCCAAAAGCCAGATGGAGTTGCACACCTGATAGTTATTAGGAGAAACCGCTTCACCCCAGTCGGCGTGCAGGGCTTGCAGTCCATATCCGGGCAATGCCGCCCGGAAGTTCAGCGACGATAACTTCAAATCCCCCTGTAGTACATGGGCGATTCCGGCTAAGAGGCGCGGGTGGGTAAAACAGACATCGAACAGGGGCGATTTATTTACTAAATCCGAAAGACGGTCTGTTCCCTCTTCCTGATGCACTTCCTTACCCGCCTCTGTGCCTTCCTCTGCAAGCAGTTCCGCGAGACGATTATTAAATGCCTCTACCTGTTCGACTGTCAAGATGTTATACAGAGGTAGGTAGCCGTCGCGGTCTAATTGCTCTTTTTCCTCGGCGGTCAGGGTATCATCGCGTACCCCTAACTCCGTCAAGGCTTCCTGAATCGTCATTGTATCACTCCCACATCTTTCAATGTTGCTTTAATAGCATCAATTCTTGTTCGGCATATGGTCTGCTGTCAGGATGACCGCCGACGGCATCACCTAATCCCTTCCCTTGTCGGAATCGGAAAGTTCCAATACATCGTCAATCAGTCGGCATAGGTTCTCTCGCTGCTGGCTGAATTTATCTTCCGCAGTACCGGGATAAAGAGCCTCCCCCACCCGTGTTGCGAAGTTCTCTGGTTGGATAGGAAAGGTCTCTGCAAACTTGAGGTTCTGTCCATCTCCGATGAAGTAGGTCTCGTTCAGGGCAAATAACACCTGCATCATGTCATGCACCAACCGGGCAGATAGTCCGGCAAGAAAGACGACATCGCCCCGTGTTACTTTGTTTGCATAGTGGTAATCGTGCCGCCAATACCGGAGCGAACCGCCATGTTTTTCCAGAATCGCTTTTTTGAGCGCGGGAGGGTAGTGCGCCAGACGCTCTTTCCACCTCTGAATGATACCGTCTGGGTCTTCGATGACTGCCTGATTAGCAATATCTGGCAGTAGGTGGTAACCCCAGATAGTCCAGACCATATCTATTGGTTTAACTTCTCCGGCAAACCATTTGTCGAGGTCGGCATCCACCTGTACAATTTTACGGGGCCAGATGCCATCAATCCGTACCCCTTTCTCCTTCCATTGGTCTACTGCCGCCAGAAAATCCGTCCAGATTTCGGGCTTCTCTTGAGGCCATGGCAGGTCGTTCTCATGAAACAGACGGAAGTCTATATCCGATAGATGGTCCCAGGTCGCCTTGCCCATCGAACCGCCGATGGAGATAGCGTACTTCCCGACCTCCCACTGCTTGATAATCGGCACAAACTCCGCAATAACTGCCTGCGCTTCGGGCGAAAACTCTCTGCCCCGGTTGTCTTTCATGGGTTTTTACTCCTAATCCCGTCGTCGGTACAGAGTACGGGGATACGGTTCGGCATTGCCTTCGTAGCGGGGAAGCAGCGGTTCGAGCAAGGCTCTTGCTTCCGCCGACCAGCTTTCGGGAAGACGCTGTGTTTTCGCGACCATCTGCGCCTGCATCCGTTCCAGCATTTCGGCAAAGTTCGGCTGATACCAGAGGGTAATCAGGGTACGGCGTTCCCCGGTGTCGTTGCTGTGAGAGGCATGGAGCAGGCGAGCATCCCCAATCAGTAAATCCCCGGCTTTGACCGGCACATCTACCTCATCAGGGCGGTCGGAAAACTCCGGCAGAGTTAGATTTTTGGCTTCGCCTAACTCTCGCGAATGTGGTTCCAGCAGTTGGTCGTGCAGGGGGTTATGGCGGATATGGGAACCGGGAATCACTCGCAGGCAGCCGTTCTCACGCCGGGTGTCGGAGAGATAGTACATAAAGAAAACCTGCGGTGGTTCAATTTCGTAAGAGCGGTCATCCTCCCAGGCAAACCAGTCGTAATGCCAGAACAGGCGCGGACTGTACCCCGGCTTACTGATAATATAGCCGTCCGTAAACGTCGGATTCGGGTAACCGAGAGAACGCAGGCAGTTCACCGCTTCTGGCAGGGCGATTAGTTCGACAAAGATAGGATCTGCCGTGGTGAGAAACATACTGCCCTGCGAGCGGGTTCGAGCGGCGTGTTCCTCGCTTTGCTCTGACAGCATCCGGTCGGTCACTGCACGCAGACGATACAGCAGGTCTGGGGAGAGAATACTTTCAAACCGACAGAACCCCCGTTCCAATAATTCCTGCTTCTTATCACTCCGAATCTCGATTTCGCTCATGGATTCCTCTTCATTTCGTCCAATGACACCGAGAAACCTTCCAGCATAACCCGTGTTAGGCGGTTCCACTTGCGGAAGAAGCGGCGTGTTTCCGCATCCGGGTGGTCGCGCCAGAGGCGTGGCGGGATAATGGAAGCATCATTTATCGGTGGTTGCGAGTGATGCCCATAGTAGATTTGCAGAATGCGCCGTTGATTTTCCGTTTTTCGGGTCGTGAGTCCATGTACTGTGGCACTGTGAAAGAAGATAGCGGTTCCTGCCTTACCATAAAAATGTACCGTGCCGCGCTTCTCGACCTGCTCGCTCTGCGCCAGAATCTCTCCGCCTGCCGGTTCTGGGCTAACACTGAAACAGTGTGTGCTTTCGTCTACATCGGTCAGGTAACAAATGACCTGCGGGTAGTTCAGTTTCAGGAGGTGTTCGTCCCAGTGTGGCGTATCCCGATGCCACGCAGTGGGTCGTGCCGTATCGCTTGGTTCCGTAATCTGAACCGCAGACTCCTCAAAGCAGTAGTCTGGGTTCATCAGGCGGTCTAAGAGTCGCAGCACTGGCGGACGGCGGTATGTCAGGTCAAACACGGGTTGGGTAACCAGCAGGTTACAGCCACAGCGCGGGTTCCCCTGAAACCACCACATAAACGGATTGATTTCCCGGTCTTGGTCAATCGCTTCATTGAGTTGCGCCACTTCGGAGGTGCTAAGCAGATTGGGGAGGACGACATAACTGTTGTCTTTAAAGAACTCTACCTGTGCTTCGATGTCATCGAGAGCGGGGGCGTTGGCTTCATTGGCAATTTGCGTATTCACGGCGACCTCTTTCCGTAACAGCTACAGTTGCAGTTCCTTGGGGACAGGAATAGAAAACCCATCGCAGTACATGATAGACATATGGTTGAGCCGACTGTAGAACTTCCGTGCCTCAGGGTCCGGGTGGTCGCGCCATAGGCGTGGCGGAATAATTGAAGAGTCATTGATTGGCGGTTGGGAGTGGTGTCCATAGTAGATTTGCAGGATACGACGTTGGTTCTCTGTTTTGCGTGTGGTTAAACCGTGAACCGTGGAACTATTAAAAAAGATAGCAGTACCTGCCTTACCGTAAAAATGAACACCCCCTCGTTTCTCCACCTGCTCAGCATCATCAAGAATTTCGCCACCTGCTGGTTCGGGGCTAATACTAAAGCAGTGAGTGGATTCGTTGACATCGGTCAGATAGCAGATAACCTGCGGGAAGTTGATATTGTACCGTTGCTCAAACCAGTAAGGAGTGTCGCGATGCCACCCAGTGGGACGTTCAGTATCACTTGGCTCGGTAATCTGCACCGAAGACGATGCGAAACAGAAATCAGGGTTCATCAGCTGCTCTAGCAGACGCATTACACAGGGACGGCGGTAGGTGATATCGAATACTGGTTGTGTGACCAGCAGGTTACAGGCACATCGGGGGTTGCCTTCGTACCACCACATAAACGGGTTATCTCGTCTATCTTGGTCAACAGTGTCATTCAGGAGACGAACTTCGTCGGAGTTGAGAAACTCAGGTAGAACAACATAACTGTTCTTCTCATAAAACGATACCTGCGCTTCAATATCGTGGAGGGCGGGCGCATTGACTTCACTGGCAATCTGGGTTTCCATAACGATTCTCCCTACAAGGGTGTGTTACTGAATAACTTTAATCTACGTCATTATCAATAATCTGTCAAGATGGACAAACACCAATTTTTTCTGATTTTGACGATTTAAGAAAGGAATTTTTTCTGAAGATAGAGAAACTTTTTTAGAAACTCTTCCGTAAAGTAACCTAACAAAACAGATATTATCAATAATATTCTCATCGAAAGGAATTCTCGCCCAGATGAACATCAAAGGTCTCCTTCACGTGCTACTTAGTGTTGTGGTGATACCGATTAGTGCTATGGTGATACCGAGTTTCTCGGTATGCTTCGCTGCCGACCTTTTCCCGGTTCCAGCAGATGCAGGAGCCATCAATGTTCGTGAGTTCGGTGCGATTCCTGATGACGGCAAGGACGATACCGAGGCACTTCGCAAGGCGATTCGCCATATCGCTCAAAAAAGTTCTCGGTATGCTCACCCGCTCATGCTATTTTTCCCAAGTGGCACCTACGATGTTTCGGACAGCATTGAGTTTCGCGGGGAACCGGGGTCATGGGGAGATGGCTGGCTTTCTGGGGGACACTTTATCGGGGAAAGCCGCACAGGGACAATTATCCGACTCAAAGACAACTGCCCCGGATTTAACGATACGAACCAATCTCCCCGCCCCATGTTCAAAACGGGTTCTGAGGAGCAGCAGGGACTTGAAGGTAAGCCGAACCCCGAAGGATGGGGCAATGAGGCGTTTCGGCACTACTTCCGCAACCTAACCGTAGATACTGGCAAAGGCAACCCGAATGCTATCGGTATTGATTTCCTGTGTAGTAACCGCGGCGCGGTACAGGATGTGATAATTCGTTCGGGAGATGGTCAAGGCAAAGTAGGTTTGTCAATGAACCGAGCGTGGGCAGGACCCGGACTGGTCAAGAACGTCACTATCGAAGGATTCGAGGTCGGTATCTCCTTGGGAAACCAGCACTACCAATACGGCATGACCTTTGAACACATCGTTTTGAACAACCAAAAAACCATCGGTTTTTTGGTTGATAACAATGTCGCCGCAATTCGTAAACTGACCAGCAACAACCGAGTTCCTGTGCTACAGGTCAATGGTGAGTATGCCCTAATAACCCTGTTGGACTGCCTGTTCAAGAACGACAGCCTCGATTCTGTAGCAATCCATAACCGAGGGAATCTCATTGTACGTAATCTTCAGTGCGACGGCTACGGCACAGTGATTAATAGTCAGCACAAAGGAAACGAATCCAAAGTCCCCGGTGGGAAAAATGCTCGAATCGCCGAGTATTTTTCCTCACCACCGCAGACTCTATTCTCTGTCAACGAGCCGAAAACACTCAATCTGCCTGTTGAGGAAACGCCTGAATATACCAATCCCAACTTTGCGGATTGGGCGAATGTGACAAAATTCGGGGCAACCCCCAACAATGATTCCGATGATGATGCGCCAGCGATTCAGAAAGCAATTGACTCCGGTAAACCCGTTGTCTACTTGCCAAATGGTATATATCATCTAAAGCAAACCGTGATAATTCGCGGTAATGTCCGAAAGATTATCGGTTTTCAATCGGCTATTGAGAGAAAAGGGGAGTTTTCTCCTCTAATCCGCTTTACACGCACAGGGCAAAACCCAACAATTCTGGAGCATCTCTGGATGGCAAGCGGTATCATTGAACACGCCTCCTCTGGTAGCCTGAGTTTGCAACACTGTGACCACGGCGGCTATCACACCACCGAAAATAACGGGAAAACCTTTATTGAGGATACGATTGGCTCTAACTATCGAATCAACGGTCCCCATCGTTTTTGGGGACGACAGGTCAACTCCGAATTCAATCCTAACCCTCTACTCGTCAATAACGGTGGGACGATGTGGATTCTCAATTTGAAAACCGAAGGAGCCGTCACAGCAATCCGTTCTATAAACGCCCGTACGGAACTGTTGGGGGGGTTGATTTACCCACTTTCCCATGTGAGAGGAAAGGATATTCCAGCCTTTGATATTCAAGGTGGAACCGCATCGCTCTCTTATGTACTGAACGGTGAATCATACGAGCATCATGTGCGCGAAGTGCGTGGCGAAACCCGTTATTCACCGAATTACGGACGCAGTCCCCTACTGTTTGTTAGCGGCACTCCCAGCAGTGCATCTGCGAATAGTCAGAAGTAGCGTGTTGGGAAAAGGACAACGGTGCAGGAGAAGACGGTTATCAGAACTTGCCGTAGGTAAGGTACGCTTTGCGGGGGTCAATGCCCGATTGAATAGCGGTACGTACTCTGTTCTCGGTCTGCATTATCAGTTCTGTACGCTCAATGACCTCGAAAGCAATACTGCCCGGCAGAATAACGATACCATCTGAATCAGCCAGCACATAATCGTCGGGGTGAATAACCACACTTCCAATAACAATCGGCTCTTGAAATTGGTCAGCCACCCACCGCCCTACAATATCCACTGGCGTAAAATAACAACAGAAGACCGGGAAACCGATAGACTGGATAAATTGGGTGTCGCGACATCCTCCATCTACAATATAGCCACGAACCCCACGCGATTTTAGGGTTTCGGCGGAGAGTTCGCCCATGTGCGCGAGTGTGGAATCATTGGGTTGGCAGAGAACCACACTGTCTGGTGGAGACTGAGAAAGCAGGGTTGTCCATGCCAAAAGTGTTTCGTGAGGGGATTGAGAGCTATCCCGCCGTCCGCTGACAGTATATACTTTTCCGGCTAATTTTTCATCTGGGTTTAGAGGACGTAGTGATGAGGGCAATACCTGATTGTCCCGCCCCATGTCTCGTAGCACATCGTACACTGCTCCGGTATAGCAGTTTTCTAATTGTGTCGCCCATCTATCTGCCATCTCTTGCCTACTCCTCAAAGTGCGGGTTTTCGTCACTCTGCATTTCATTATTTAACTGACCGTAGTCGTGCAGGTCTTCCCGTAGCCACTGTCTCAAAAATCGGTACATCAAGCGTGATGCCATCTCCCCATCTCCAGTGACCAGCGTTGTTAGCAACAGTTCATGCTGGCGAATGAGGCGGGGGTAGTTTGTGTACCGCTCAGAATACCGACGAATCAGGTCGTAGGCAAAGAGTGGCAGGCAGACCATATTCAAAATCTTCTCGACCATCCGATTGGGCTGATGTTTCCAGATGGCTTGATGAAATCGGAAGGTCGCGTTCTGGCAAGCTGGATAGTCTCCCAACTCAGCATAACGCCGAATCTCACCCAGAGACTGCTGTAGTATCTTCCCGGCTTCAGGGGTGATACACCCGGCAAGTAAGGAACACGCTAGCGGTTCCAACTCTCCGCGAATCTGAAAAATATCTCGTAGTGCCTGTGCATCCAGTTCGATGACATACGTTCCTCGGTTTGGGTACTTGACTACTAACCCACGCATCTCCAGTTCTGCAAGTGCCTCACGGATACTGCCCTGCGAAACCCCCAACTTTTGCGCCAGCGAAATCTCCCGGAGCCGTTCCCCCGGTTTACGTTGTCCACTCAGAATGGACTGCTCGATTCGGTCGGCAACAACAAAGCGGTTACTCTCGCTGTTCTGTTTTTTCGCCATACCAATAACTCTCTGTCCCCTTTAGCCATCTGTGCTTACCATCTGTGCTTACCATCTGTGCTTACCATCTGTGCTTACCATCTGCAAACGGTCTATTGCCTCTTCCCGAACGGATTGTATCGGTTTTCTCCCACGATTGGGCGGTTCCGTCTCAGGCTTTGTGCCATCCTACTATCCACGCAACCAATCCCCAGAACGGGGTAGCAATCAGTCCCCCCAGCGTGATTCCCAGAAACAGGGGAATTCCCTGACGGTAGAGGCGCAGTCCACCCCAGCGCAGAATCAGTGCTTTCCCAATCCAAACCGTGAAAAATGCCAGCCACGTAAACTCTACTCCATGTGACATAGCCAGAGCAAAGCCCAACGGGTGAAAGGGAAACCCAACAACGCTATAGGTCGCCTTCCACAGGACTCCGGTAATACCCGCTCCCAATGCCATAAAAAGCACTTTATCCCAGAGCGGTCCCTTAGGCATCTCGCTCCACTCGTTGATACGTGAAACGGAGGTCTGGACATCGCACTCTTTCCACCCTCCTTCGCGCCACATATCCTCTCCAACCCCATACGCAAAATGCAGATAGGCAAAAAGACAAGTCATCGCCCCTATAATAAATGCACACAGTATCCATCCGCCGAACCGTTTGCGCTGTACTCCGGTTTGGTCTGCTATATGGAATGCCACCATCTGATGCGCCATCGGGTTTCCTGAATGGGTTCGGGTTAACCAACTCATCAGGGCAAGATGGGTGATGGTGCTGTTTTCCATCTCTCGTGTGCCCAGAATAGACGTTATCGCTTTCGGCGCATCCAGAAAAAATACTTCCAGAATCGGCGGTCCCACCTGACAGTAGATGCGGGTCAGAGTTATCTGCACCATCCAGTAAAACGCATAAAATATAATCGCCACAAACGGTGACATCCCTGCGAGAACACTAAAACCAATGAGAAAGAGGGTTGAGGCAATTAGAACCCTCCCAGCACTTCGGTAGGAGGCGTACTCGTCGCTGATGCTACGGCGATAGGTTTCCCACTCCCCTTGTGAGGCAAACGCCCATTTCAGAGCCTCTGCGATACGACGACGTTCTGCCCAGACCAGAAACAGAAAGACAGTGACCCATGCCCCTACCGCTAGTGCCCTCGGATGCGGAAACCCTTCGGGGTCCCAACCGACCTCACGCCAGCCCATTCCCCTTCCCCAAACATCCATTCCTTTCCGCAAAGCAAAGAAAAACCAACCGCTGAACAGAATCTCTGTTGGAATAAAGTAGCATACTCCGAAGTGCAGAGTGCTTGCTGCCATTTCGAGGGGAAATAGCCCATCCCACGGTCGGCGCATCGTCTCTACCAATGGGTTGAGCGAGATAAACATGGGCAGAACAGGTAGTGCGGGAACGAAGGGTTGCAGACAGAGATAGGTCTCCACACTGACCGCAAACAACACGCCTCCCCAGAACATCCGTCCGCTCATTATCCCACCGAACCCTGCCGACTCGCAGAGGGCAAGGGGAACCTGCACATTGGGCATCGCCAATCGGTCATGCTCCAACCAGCGTCGTCGAAAAAGTATATTCCACGCCCACATTGCCGCTCCCAATGCCGCCAGATAGAGTGTCCAGACGACAAGAGGAACTGCCCAAGCGATTAGATAGCGCGGTGTCCAGAAGTTGGTTTCGCCGGAATAGTACGGTTCAACGACCTCCCGTGTCTGTGGGACAAACCAATGGGGTATAAACTGTCGGAACTCCCCCATGCCGTCGGTAAGAGATTCTCGGAAGGGATATACATAGGTGGGCAACAGAAGCATTCCCTGCTCCATTGAGCCGATTGCCGCCCCAACGGTAGTCAATCCGTAGATTACTGCAAATTCGGCAGGACGAAACGCATACCGAGGGAGCCACCGCTTCAGCGCAGAATTTAGAACTGCCAGCACAAACAGATAGAAGACCGCCCCCGGCAAAATGGCGTACCAACTCAGGTAAGGCGCACTAGTCCAGGGAGGGATTACTAAGCCTGGTTGCACTTTGGTCGCAACCTGAATAATAACTGCCTGAATGCCTCCCAACAACCCGAACAGTATGGCACGTCCAGTGACAGGAGCAGTCGAAGGTGACAATGTTAACTCCGACATATGACCAGACATCACCGACCTGAGTAACTCTGAGAGTAGTTCTGACCGTAGGGTTGCTGATTGGGTTGCTGATTGGATTGCTGTATCTTATTCTGAATGACATTATATCGGTTCTGCTTCCCCGCAGATTCTTTCTGGTTATATTCCGCCTTGGCTTTCAGCGCATCGGTGACATCCGGGGGTTGCATCGCCTTGTAGATAAAAAAGACCAAACCCGCCAGCGAGAGGAGAATCAACCCGATAACCACTGGCACGGGCACTTGCTGCTTCATGGTATTCGTCCTTGTAAGGCGTACCGGCAGGGTAGTACCCTGCCAGTCAAGATTGTTGACAGAAACTATCTGACATCCTGTCCGCGTGGACCGCTCCAGTCCAGATTGTACGGAAAGCAGGAGTCCGGCGTTGGGTCGAGAACGGCTTGACTAGTTCGCTTGGCGTGTCCATCCGCGAAGAGTAGTTGTAGGAACCGCTTTCCATGGCTTGCCGGAGCATTGGGGTCAAAGGGAGTTCCGCTTGGTGAAAGCCACCCCCAGTCATCGGAAGTACAGTCGGCAATCGCCTTGTTTGCCGGGAATTCCACCTGTGCCAAGGAGGCTCCGGTAAGTGGACCTGCAAAGGTACAATCTCGTGTCAGTTGGGGATGGTAAGTCCAGAAGTACCAGTAGTAGGAAATGGGGTAGGGAGGCACAAAGGACGGTGTCACCCCAAAGGCGGCAAACGTTTGGTACAGCAAGCCATTGGCGACACTATCATTTGGACATTTAAAGATCCCAGCGTTCTTGATATATGGTTGTACCTGCGTAGGAATCAGGAACGGAGCATCGGGGTACTCTCGCTCCGGGGTCGGATACCGTTCGTCGTAGTCCTGTACGTACATCATCACCCCGGTTCCAATCTGTTTTAGGTTGGAGATACAGGTAATCGCCCGTGCCTTCTCGCGTGCTTGTGCAAAAACAGGAAACAAAATAGCGGCAAGAATTGCGATAATAGCTATAACAACGAGTAATTCAATTAGCGTGAATCCGCGCCGAGTGGAGGTAATCATTTCTCACTCCTTCATTGAAGTGTTCGGAAGCTCACAACGGGGAATGTCACGTTCGTGGACACTGCCCAACTCTTCGCTTCGACTGATGTCATCATACTAAATTATCAATAATTTGTCAATAAAAAATCAAAATATTCTGGAACGGCTTGACTTTTGAGAAAAATCAACCTATTCTATTATCAATAATTTTGATATATTTGCCACGATGACTAAGGCGATTCCCATGAGAATTACCCAAATTAGCACACTGGTGTTACAGGAAACTGTACCGGGAGACTCGCTCGACCCGTCCACCCAAACCTTACTCGTCCGCATCACGGATGCGGAGGGCTACACGGGGGTGGGGGAAACCGATGCCCCCCCCGAAGCGGTTCAGGCATTCCTAACTATGCCCACTGCCCATGATTGGTCGCGCAGTATTGAAGAGATGCTACTTGGCGAAGACCCTCTAGAAATTGTCCATCTCTGGGAGAAACTCTATCAGGGAACTATCTGGTCCGGCAGACGTGGGTTGGGGATTCATGCGCTGTCCGCCGTAGATATTGCCCTGCATGACCTTGCAGGACAGTGTCTAGGAATCCCAGTCTATAAACTGTTGGGGGGAAGACGACGACCCCATCTCAGTCCCTATGCAACCGTCTATGCGGGTGCTCCGGAGGGGCGCACTCGTACACAGGTTGTAGATACTCTAATGGAACGCCTGACACAGGCAGTTGCTTTGGGATTTTCGGCAGTAAAAATGGAAGTGTTGCTTGGTGATTTGGTCACTGATAACCACCTCTCCGAAATTATTCGTGAAGGCAGGTGTGCACTGGGAGACTCAGTTGTTATGCTGGTAGATTTTGGTTGTCGCTTCCACCACTGGCGCGATGCCGCTCGTATCCTGAATCGAGTGGAAGACTGCAACCTGTATCTGGCGGAAGCAACCCTTTCCCATGATGATTTGAACGGACATAGTCGGTTAGCCGATGCTGTCGGAGTGCGTATTGGGGGGGCTGAGATGGCGGCTACCCGCTTTGAGTGTCAAGAGTGGTTGGAGAAAGGGAAAGTGGATGTCCTACAACCAGATATTAATCGGTGCGGTGGTCTGACAGAGATGCGGCGAATCGCTCAGATGGCAGAGAACTACGGGGCGCAAGTAATTCCTCACGCTTGGAAAACAGGAATTACCGTGGCAGCATGCTCGCACTTTCAGGCGTGTACGCCTAATATGCCGTACTTTGAGTTGCTCTCCCCAGAACTGTGGAATTCTCCGCTACGTGCTAAGTTAACCGTTCCCGAACCCTCGCTACGTCCCGATGGAACTCTCCCTCTCCCGGAACTGCCCGGTTTAGGTATATCACTATGCGAGGAGGCGATACAGCAATTCTCCTCTCCCTCTCTTGTCACAGGTCGTAATGGGACAGAATCCGCAACGGCGATTCTTCACGACAAAACTATCGCGCTGTTACCCTCTTTACATCGCTCTTGACATCGCTCTTGATATACTACTTGCAGTAACTTTGACGACCATAAATATATATATAAATCTATACATAACTCTACAGGAGAATTTCTTAAAATGAACCAAGTAACGCCGGAAACCCCTCTGCCGGAAATCCTTTCGATGATGGCAAAGGATGGGTATGTTTTAATGGAAAACGCTCTTTCCTCCGACCAATTTACCGAACTGAGTACCGCCTATGACCAGCAGTTAAAACTGCACCCCCGTCCCCCAGGTTCTCCCCGTGTTGAGGTAAAGCGAATTTTGGAGCAAGAACCAGTTTTCGAGCAACTGATGGATCATCCACCCGTCTTCAAGGTTGCTCGTGCTGTCCTTGGTTACGATATTGAACTCGTCACTAGTGGAGAATTAGACCATAAGTTCGCGCATACTCCTGCCTATATCGGTTGGCATGGCGACTTTCAGTTTATGGAGAGTATCCCACCGCCACGTCAGAGTTTCTTTGTGCGCTGTGTCTACTTTATGAGCGACATCACTGAAGATATGGGACCTTTCACTCTGATTCCAGGAACCCACTGTCGCGACGAACCCTGCCCTGAAAACTGGAAAGATGAGCAGGGGCAACCCCTGTATATTGAGGGGCAGATTGGCATTACTGGACGTGCTGGGTCATGCCTGATAAACAATACAGAAATCTGGCACACCAACTGGCCTAACACCAGTGACTTTGACCGTCGCCTGATAATGATAATTTACAAACATGCTTGGATGAAACAGTGGTTCGATGGTTATGAAACCACACCTGAGTTTGCCGCCCGTCAGACCGACCCCATTCGTCGTCAATTGACCGGGGGAATCCAGTGGTATCAACCGAAAGAGGCTTTTCCTGCCGCGACGTATCCTCTGGACTGATTACCCGGTTAGCACTAACCTATCTTCTCCTAAGCATCCCACCATCAAAAACACTATCCAACGGTTTGAACCAATCACAATACTATCTCCTAAAGAAAACTACCTCAGCACCATACACCGCTTGCGATGCCTTATTACAGCGCGTAGCAATTTTTTCATAGAAAAAGGAGACAACTGCTAGAGAGGATATACGGTTCGTTGTTCTAAAACCAGTTTCAGTTGATTCGGTTGGGGAATACTCACTTTGGGACATTCAGGGGGAGGTGTGGAAAAGCCGGGACGAATGACTAATGCCTCTTCAATAGCATTTCGCAACTCCTCCGTTGAACCTACATGGTAAAAGTGTGAGCAAGAGCGAACTTCGTCCTCTGACCAGCAATCCCGAATATGCGTGTTGGTGCGGTATTGATTTTCCAACCACATAGAGAGGGCATAGCCACAGGGGAGATTATGAGTTTTTTGGGCAAGGTTTTTGGCTTCCGTCTCATTCCACACGTTAAAGTAGTCGGTATGTCTACCGATATAAGGGGGGTCTAAATAGACGAAATCCTCGGCTTCTGCCATTGCAAGGGTGTTATGCCATGATGCAACATGGAATTCCCACTCCTTACCTCGCATCTGTCGTGCAACCCAGCCAACCTGATTAACAATTTTAGTGATATACGCTTTTGAAAACCGTTCTGGCTTATGACCAAACGGCACATTGAACTTTCCTTGTCGGTTAAAACGCATCACCCCATTAAAGCAGGAACGATTCAGAAAGAGAAAATCCAATACGTCCCCCTCCTGATTAAAGCGTTCGCGTACTTGGTAGTAGTATGCTTCACCCCCTACCCGCAATTGCTCCCCTTCGGACTCTAAATGCTCCCGCACTCGTTCCATTGTTAGCACACCAGATTGGATTGCTTTATAAAGTCCGATAATATGACAGTTCGTATCCGATAGAACTGCTCGGTCTGGGGCAAGATTGAAGGCAACGCATCCTGAACCTAAAAACGGCTCTATCCAGCGTCCTCGCGTACCGCCCTCCCATTCCAGCTGACGGAAGATAAAAGGGACTAACTTTGTTTTAATTCCTTGACACTTAACCGGAGGAACCCCCACATGTGCAATCGTTAATGGCAACCGTGTCACTGGCTTTTCCAATCTGTCGAATCTGTCAAAATCTTCACTCCTTAAGATGAAGTACCAAATCTTGAGCAAATTTAAGACCTGCAACTTCACAAGCCATTTCAATAATTTTTTGGATTGCACTATGACTTAGATTCGTGCCTATCCACCAACCAGAACTCAATTGCTCGGTGGCTTCTTTGACTAAATCGGGTCTGTCTGGATAAAGTTCCTCTGGATTTTTTGCTACATAGCGACGAATGCGTCCATGCTTTGGTAATGCGGCGAACTTTTGAGGAAAGGAAGGGTCGTTCTTAGTTAATATTTCGAAGACCTCCCTGAGGATATGACGACCACTTTTGGCAGGATGAAATTTGCCGTGTAGTGTAAATCCTATTCCCTGTTCTACACTATTTCTGTTTGTTGACGAACTCACAACTCTTGAGAGAGGTGGTGATGGAAGATTCAATTTGTCACCGCAAATGGTTTGATTGAGATACAGGGCTACTGTTTCAGAATCTGGTTTGTATCCGCACAGATTTTCGACTTGGTCTGCTATCAAATCTATGAGAAGTTCATCCCTATCTTGAACAAGTTTAGCTAATGCTTTTGGTAAGGTTGTTTGGATAGTTCTTCCACGTGAAGCATGACGATAGTCTTCGCGAGCCGCTTCAATTGCTTTACCGGAAACAATAGATTCGTAATTCAAGTATCGTTGAAAACGCATTGTACATTCTTGAATATCACGCTCGACAATATCCAATTTGTAAACGCGCCGCTCACCATAATCCCCCTGTTCCGCAGGTAAGAAGAAATTCCACTCCTGACCATCGGTGAGTATGGCTAATGGTACGCCAACATGAAACGCATACTCGAAAAGTTGACGCTCCGCTCCTTCACTCTGTCCAACTTGTTTGACTTCGACAAATGCGATAGGTTTATTGAGGGGGTGACACAAAGCAAAGTCCACACGTCTCCCCTGCAAGGAGTATTCAGGGCAGATAACCTGTGTGTCATAAGTATTCCATGAGAGGGCACTAAGCAGGCGAAGAACGATACCTTGGGATACTGATGCCTCATTTGAGAAACGTCTAGCTTTGAGACCAGCACGAATATCTAGTATATGCTGTTCCAGATTCATAGGTTTGCTTGTCTATCAACACTTTTAAGGATTATGATAACAGCATTTTCGTCGTTATTCCTCCCTATGCATAGACTTTATTAAAAAAACACCATGTATCTATCTGGAATAATAAAGAGAAGTGACTAACCTATCTTCTCCAAGCGGGCGAAGTTGGCGGCGAGTTTCTTAACTCCGATATTGGGAAAGGCGACGGTGACTTGGGCTTCATCCCCTTCCCCCGTGTAGGAGAGAACGGTTCCGACACCAAAGACGGTATGCTTGACCTTCTGACCGATTTTTAATGCCTCTTCCTTTTTCGGAGTCGGTCCCTGAGCAAGGTCGGCGACACGGCTTCCCTCTTGTGCTTCGTCCCACGAATTAACTTGAGAGTATTCGTCGCGTGTCCCACGCCCTAAAACCCGTGCGCCCCCGATAGTTCCTGCCCCAGAACGCTTGCTCTTCGGAAGTTTGAGGAGTTCGACGGGAATTTCACGGATAAAACGCGACATCTGGGTCATCTGCGTATTCCCGAAGATGGTGCGACGGTTGGCACAGGTGAGGTAGAGTTCGTCCCGCGCCCGCGTGATACCGACATAGGCAAGGCGACGCTCCTCCTCCATCTCTTTATCCGATTGCATGGAGCGGGAGTGCGGGAAGATGCCCTCTTCCAAGCCAGTCAAAAAGACGACAGGGAACTCTAATCCCTTTGCTGAGTGCAAGGTCATCAGCACGACAAAATCGTGACCTTCTGACTCTAAACTATCAATATCCGCCATGAGAGAGGTCACCTCGAGGAATTGGGCAAGGGTTGCCTCTTCGGGGTTCGGGGTAGAATCCTCAAACTGTTGGGTAACAGAAAGCAGTTCTCGGATGTTTTCAATGCGGTTTTGTGCCTCTAATGTTCGCTCCTGTTCCAGTTCCCGCACATAGCCAGTACGCTCTAAAATCTCCTCTACCAGTGCGGTGACGGTCATACTGAGACGCTTGCCGTGCAGGTAACTTATCAGGGTGACAAACTGCTCAATGCCCTTTTTCCCTGTTCCCTTTAGCCCAAGGTCTGCCGGGTTTGCCAGAACATCCCACAGTCCCAAATTACGGAACGTTGCCTGCTCCTCAATCTTCTGCCACGTCCCTGCCCCAATTCCACGCGCAGGAACATTGACCACCCGACGCAGTGCCACCGAGTCATAGGGGTTATGCACCAAGCGCAGGTAGGCGATTATATCTTTGATTTCTTTGCGCTCGTAGAACCGCACCCCCCCCACTATCTTGTAAGGGATTCGGTAGTTGATAAAAACTTCTTCCAGCACACGCGATTGGGCATTGGTACGATAAAGGAGGGCAAAATCGGAGAACCGGCGTTTTCCGTCCTTCACACCCTGCTGAATGCGATTGGCAATATAGACTCCCTCCTCCTGCTCGTTCAGTGCCTCATAGAAGTTGATTTCGTTCCCTTGTGGATTCTCTGTCCAGAGTTTCTTATCTTTGCGTCCCCGGTTGTTGCGAACCACATGGTATGCCGCATCCAAGATTGTCTGTGTGGAGCGGTAGTTCTGTTCGAGTTTGATAGTATGCGCGTTCGGATAGTCCTCCTCGAACCGAAGGATTATACTAACGTCTGCGCCCCGCCAACCGTACACGCTCTGATCGTCATCTCCCACCACGCAGATATTGCTATATTTCTGCGAAAGTAGGTAGGTGAGACGGTACTGGGAGTGGTTTACATCTTGATATTCGTCCACCAACACATAGCGAAACTTGTTCTGGTAGTAGTCGCGCACATCTTCGCGTTGTTCGAGCATGCGGACGGCAAAGTAAATCAGGTCGTCGAAGTCCAATGCCCGGTTGAGTTTCAGTTTTTCCTGATAGAGTGGGTAGATTTTGGCGACCACACTCTCAAAAACCCCTTTGAAATGCTCCTTGAAATACTCTGGGGCAATCAGTTTCTCTTTTGCACGGGAGATAAAGGAGAGGACGGCACGCGGCGCATACTGACGGTCATCTAAGTTCAGTTGCGAAAGGCACTCTTTCATCAAAGTTATCTGGTCGCTGTCATCATAGACCACAAAATCGCGTTCCAAGCCGATAGACTGACCGTTTTCCCGGAGCATTCGGGCGCAAGTAGCATGGAACGTTCCCACCCACATCTCCTTAGTGGCGGGTGCGCCTATCAAACTGCTCAAACGTTCGCGCATCTCGTTGGCGGCTTTATTGGTGAAGGTGACGGCTAAGATGTTGCGGGGGCGTACCCCACGTCGCCCAATGAGATAGGCGATACGATGGGTCAAAACACGGGTCTTCCCCGAGCCTGCCCCGGCAAAGATGAGGAGAGGACCTTTCTCATGGAGAACCGCCTCTCGTTGAGACGGGTTTAGACCACGAAGCAACATGTCGTTATCGGCATCAGGCAGGGCAGAGGGGGATGTGATGGCGGAATCCATACGATGATTGTAGCACGCGGCGAACAAATCCGGCAAACACACCGTGACGACAAAGCAGGGGGACAAAGCAGGGGGACTAAAGGGGTTTCCGCACAGGGAAGTGAACTATTCGGTAACATACTCAATGCGACACACCGCAGAACTGAGGAAACAAATGGCACATCAACGAGTTTTAGGACGCACCGGGTTACAGGTAAGCGAGATAGGCTTAGGGGCGTTGGAGTTGGGGCGAAACTGGCGGTACTGGGACCAATCGGGGGATAAAGCGCACCCGGACGAAGAGGAAGCGGAACGTCTGCTGAACGCGGCTTTGGATAACGGTTGTAACTTTATTGATACGGCGGCGGCGTATTCGCTGAGTGAGGAGCGCATCGGGAAGGCGATTTCCCACCGACGACACGAGTATGTGCTGGCAACCAAGTGTGGAGAGTGGTTT
>Ga0224722_1000587_pt1 | contig 21084 bp, 17 predicted proteins | sample Balambano_FR1_Me_FD_161646 | JGI IMG/M metagenome (GOLD analysis project Ga0224722, IMG submission 161646) | Freshwater sediment microbial communities from Lake Towuti, South Sulawesi, Indonesia - Balambano_FR1_MetaG | ecosystem: Environmental > Aquatic > Freshwater > Lake > Sediment | place... | reverse complement strand
GCCCAGTGCAAACAACCCGCCCAACAGAATCAGCGCCCAGGTCATCCGCTCCAGCCAGCGCAAGTCTTTGATCTGATTCGCCGCCAACAGAAAGGCCCCAACCGCCAGCACAAAGATCATCAACCCACCAATTTGTGCATCCAGCGGTGCCCGGGTTGGTACACTGAACCAAGGCAATTGCCCGACCACAAAGGCCAGTACTGCGACAGCCAGCAAATACATCAGCGGACGAATTGTGCGCGACTCGACGACTTCGGCCGCTTGCTTGCGCAGGAAGATCTGTAAAACCCACAGCCCAACCAGCAACAGCAACAAGATCACCGCGACGTTGAAACCGCCGGGTAATTGAGGCGACGGCATCACCAGGCCCACTGGGATCAGGGTAAAGAGGGCAAACTGTGGATAGCGGACAAGGAGAATTACCCCACCTACGCCCACTACCGCTGCTGCAATCAGGGCCAGTCGCTCCGCTGAAAGGGCAAACGGCAGCACGATGCTAAAGAGCAACACCCCGGCAACCACCAGCACCTGCCAGGCCAGAGAGTTTTGTGGTGCCGCACGGCGCATTGCGCCAGCCGAGAGACCCAGTTGGTTAAGCATCGGCCACCTGCTCTACCAGTGAGAGGAAGCGCGGCATGGTCGCAGCCCAGTCGTATTCGCTACGAACTTTGCTGTAAGCATTGCTGACTAACCGGGTTCGTAGTGCCGGTTGGCGGTGCAGCCGTATCACGGCTTCGGCAAAGGCGTCAGGTGTGTCAGCAATGAGCAGATCCTCCTCATGACGCACATGTAACCCTTCTGCCCCCTTGCTCGTCGTCACCACCGGTGTGTGCAACGCCATTGCCTCCAGGATTTTCAACCGCGTGCCACCCCCACTCAGCAGCGGCACAATGCTGACCCACGATTGTGCAATGTACGTCTGAATCTGATCGACCTGCCCAGTCAGCGTCACATTGGTGACGGGTGGCAGCGGCAACCCAGCATGGTCGCCCGTGATGGTCAACTGAACCGCGGGGATCTGCTCCTGAATACGTGCATAGACCTGACTCAGAAACCAGACCATGGCCTCGTGATTGGCATGATACCGGAAAGAGCCAGTGAAGATCAGCATATTCGGTTGGGGCGGCGTGGTGGTGGTGTAATCAGCCACCTGGACACAATTCGGAATGACATGGATCTGACGATAGGTCGGCGCAACGCGCGCCAAGAGATGCCGCTCTTGCTCCGAGGCCACAGTGCAGGCTCCAAACCGTCGCACCAGCCCGTGCATATAGTGGCGATGTTTGACCCAAGTTAAACCATGCCGCAGCCGCGCTTTGGGCGAAGTTGCCCGCAGATACGGTTCGTAATACATGGCCAGCTCCACTTCCTCAAAGAGCGCCGGCCGACCCTGGAACCACCGTTGATAGTTGGCCGTCCCCTGCGAGGCGATGATCAGATCCGGTGAGTCGCTGGAGAGCACGTCGCTGATCCGTTGGGCCATCAGCGGGGAAAAGGTATCAACCACCGAGCGCGGTGTAGGGTTGAGCAGCGCCAGGCGCGCCTGCAATCCTTGTGGTTGAAAGGGTTTCCACGGCACTGCTATCACCTGTTGACAGAGCGTGTGCAGTGCGCTTGGCACCTCGTTCACCTGATCTGCTTCAGCAAAGGTCAACAGCGTGACGGTATGGTGTTCGGCCAGCCCACGCAACAAGTTGTAGATGCGCAGCTTAGACCCATTGCTGGGTGGATAAGGAAACCAAGACGACAAAAACAAAATTTTCATAAGGTTGATCCACGACAAAGAGACGAAGCGACAAACCAAGCCAACTATCTCTTTGTCTCTTTGCGTTTTCGTGGTTAATGCCTGCCCATTTTCTACAGATGGTCGAACAGGGCTTGGTTGTCACGGATCCAGGCGAAGAGTTGGGTCGTGCCCGCTTCTACCGAGATGCGCGGTCGCCACCCAACGGTGGCTTCCAGTTTACGAACATCACTGACATAGACCGGCTGATCCCCTGGACGCCATGAGCCATATTGCACAGGCACAGGCCGCCCCAACAACATCTCCAGCCGTGGCCCAAATTCAGCCCAAATACTCATCGTGTTCTCGGCCCCACCGCCAACGTTGAAAATCTGCCCGGCGGTGCTGTCGATATTGGCAACCACGGCATCATAAGCGTCGAGCAGGTCATCGATAAAGAGCACATCGCGCACCTGTTTGCCGTTGCCATAAATGCTGATCGGCCGCCCCTTCAGCGCGGCGATGATAAACCAGGCAACCCACCCTTGATCCTCGATCCCGAATTGCCGGTACCCATAGATGCAACTTTGCCGCAGCACCACTGTGCGCAGACCATAGATGCGAGCATAATCGCGCACATACTGGTCGCCCGCCCCTTTAGAACAGCCATATGGGGAGTGAAAATCGATCGGGCGACTTTCTGGAATGCCATACGGAAAGTCGGCATAGCGGTAGCGCGTCGCTTCCTCCACAATCGCCAACTCTTCCATCCCCCCATAGACCTTGTTGGTGCTAGCATAGAGCACAAGCGGCTGGCGCTCACTCAAGCGGGCTGCCTCCAGCACATTAAAGGTGCCCAGGGCATTGGCCTCAAAGTCATGGCGGGGGTCTTTCACCGACGAGGTGACGGCGACTTGCCCCGCCAGATGATAGATCCGGTCGGCCCCCTCGGCGGCGGTGCGTAGCGCCGCAAAGTCCGTCAGGTCGGCTTGCACCAGACGAAGGGCCGCCCGGCCATGTTGCTCCCGTAACCAGGTCAGATTGGTCTCACAGCCAGAACGGGAGAGATTGTCAAAGATCGTTACCGCATGGCCCTGGTCTAACAACCGATGAACCAGGTTTGCGCCAATAAATCCTGCCCCGCCAGTAACAAGGGCATCTGTTGTGGTGGCCGTCACAGCGTTTTCCTTTCTGTCGCTTGCTGATTTTGCACTGATTCCTAATACGGCAGGAGTGTACTATCAGTGACGCTTTCTCCCCTAGCCGTGGGAGGTGCGTTCAGCGATGAAAGGTAGTGACCTTATGACGGCATCTGTCCCCAGCGCCCATAGAGAAAGTCGACCAGACCACGCCACATGGCATTGCGATGTTCGTGCATGGCCCGCCATTTGGGTTTGATGCTCCAACTGGTCAGGGTGCGCAGAAGCTGTGTCCACGCCTGCACCCAAGCGATGGTGGGTGCGTGATGTTTTGCCATCATCAACAGCCGATTGCGTGTGGCATAGTAGGTCACCGAAGGTTTGGGGCGGTAGTTGACTTGCACCCCTTTGTGCCAGAGCTTGGCCTGCGGCACATGGACGATCTGCCAGCCCGCTTTGGACGCACGGACACACCACTCCGTCTCCTCCCAGTAGTAGAAGAAGCGCGGATCCAGCATCCCCACCTGTTCGACCACCGCTCGATGAACCAGGATGCCACAGCCAGAGATCCACTGAACCTGGCGTGGATAGGCGAATTGCCCCTGATCAGGTTCATTCTGGCCGTAATGCGAGCCGTTCCAGTACCGGTTTAACTGGCCGCCAGCCGATTGGATGACCTGTGGTTCGTCATGATGGTAGACCATCGGCCCGACAATACCGATACGTTCACTCCCCTCCCCGACATTGGTGAGAAACGTCAAACAATCGCGATGGAGGATGGTATCTTCATTCAAGACAAAGACCCACTCGGCCCCCTGGTCGATGGCAGCGGCGATCCCCACGTTGTTGTTCCCGGCGTACCCTTGATTCTCAGTCAACCGGATGATCTGCACGGTCGGGTAAGCTGACTGGATGGCTTCAACCGAGCCATCGGTGGAGTGATTGTCCAACACAATCGTGCGAACGTTGGGATAGCTGCTCTGGCGCAAAGAAGCCAGACACTCCAGGGTATCTGCACAGCGGTTGGTGTTCAAAATTACAACGACAATCAACGGTTGCACCATAATCATGATCTCAACTGCGCGGTGACGGGCATCTGCCTGGTGACTGTTATCAGCGGTGGTCCAGTCAAGGCTTAGGCCAGAACTTTGACAGCGTGCGGTGTACTGCCATTGGTCGATATTGCCGATGGCGGCAGCCATGCCTTTGGGAAATTTTTGGTCACTTCGATGCCATCGAACTCTTTGCTCATGCGTGCCCCATGCTGCTTTACCCAAGCTGCCATACGGCCTAGCCCTTCTTCCAGCGTATAGAGTCGTCGAGGCCCAAAGGTACGTTGCACCTTCTCGTGAGATGAGTAGGCGTTAACCACCTCATCGCGCGCCGGCAGGTGCTGAATATCTGGCGTTACACCCATGGCCTGAGCAATGGCCGTGGCCAGCTCGTTGATACTGTAGGGCTGATCAGCCCCGATGTTGAAGACCTGGTTGTAGGCCCCTGGTGTATCAATCGCCTCGGCCATGATCGGGGCCATATCGCCGATGTAGCTGAAGGCGCGGGTTTGTGTCCCATCGCCAAAAACCGTCATCGGCTTGTTCTGCAAGATCTGATTCATAAAGATGCCGACGACATTGCGATATTTATCAGCAATATTCTGCCGCTCACCATAGACATTGTGCGGGCGGAAAATAATGTAATTTAGGTCAAACATGCGTTTGCAGACGGCCAACTCCTGCTCGACGGCATACTTGGCAATGCCATAGGGGTCTTCCGGGTGAGCCGGGGTCTCTTCCGTCATCGGCAACTGTGGGCTGGTGCCGTAGACGGCAATCGACGACGTGAAGACAAAACATTTTACACCGGTGTTGATCGCCGCGTTGATCAAATTGATACTACCCATCAAATTGTTGTCGTAGTTAAAACGTTTGATAAAATGGCTCAACCCTTCGGCGGCATAGGCCGCGAGGTGATAGACATAATCAAAGCGCACGTGGTCAAACAAGTTGTTGACGAGCATCACGTCGGTGATGCTGCCCTGAATAAAACGAGCCCCAGGCGCAATATTGTCAATAAAACCGCCACTTAGATCATCCAACACAGTCACTTGATGACCACGTTGCACCAACTCTGCGGTGACATGGGCACCAATAAAGCCCGCACCACCGGTTACTAAGATTGAACTCATATCTCTACTCCTAAGGAAGGCTCTCAAACCCCCGGTCACGCCGTGGCTAACCGGATGATGGTTGTATCCAACTTGCGTTTCTGGCGTTTTGAGATGCTTGTTAAGCAAAGAGCAGGTGAAAGCCAATCAGGGCGTTCACCGATTCGGTGATCGATTCTGCAAACGAAAGCAGCGTTAGATAAGCCGAGCGCAGCCGCCCCGAAGGAGCTACCTGGCGCACGGTGACTTGACGATAGACCGCCTCCAACTCGTTGACTTCTTCGCGAATCGTTTTGACGGGTTTGATGCCGGCCCGCAGTTGCCCTAACAGTTCAGGCTCATCAAACAAGCGCTGAAGCTGGGTAGTCAACCCTGACACATCGCCGCGCTCAAACAACAACCCGTTGACATTGTGTTTTACGGTTTCGGCCATCCCCGCCAAATTGGTGGCGATGACGGGCGTGTTAGCCGCAAACGCCTCGTGCATAATCAAAGGAAAGTCATACCACACGGAGGGGACGACTAGTACATCGATCTCCGAAAAGACAGCCCCGCTCTCCTCATGCGCATACGTGCCGCAGAAGTGTACGTTCTCCATGCCGGCGGCCAAACTTAACAGATAGGCACTGTATTCAACCGACTTTTTTAGATTACCGTAGATTCGTATCTCGATTTGCTCTCCATACGTTTCTTGTAAGTGCGCAATGGCTTGCAACAGGAGATGCACCCCTTTGGTTTCGATGATCTGACCGATAAAACCGATGCGCAGGCGCTTGGCCGGCGACTTGCCACGATAGTTGTCAAGCCAGGCAATATCGTGCCCGTATGGTTGTAGCTTGATGGGCGCTGCAAACCCATTCTCCACAAAGGTATCGCGCACAAAGCGCGAGGCCGTGATGCGACAGTCGACTAGAGTGAACAATTCATACAAGATCCGTTTGCGTTGCTCCATGTCCCCAATCATTCCCCGCAGCCCACGCTGGCGGGTCAACACCGGGTAACGACTCAGCGCATGGATAAAATGAGAAGCCCCTTCCTCGGACATCATCAACCGGCTCCACCGGTAAATTTTGGCATTCTTCGCCAGACAGCGGGTGCAATCCCACGCCGAAGTTTGCCCATTGCAATTTTCGCCATCGGAACGCAGCAGCGTGATCCGTGGGCAGAGAAACCAAAAATCGGTTAGCGAAAGGACAACCGGCAAATTAGCATCTTTGGCCACGCGGATGACGCTGGCCGACAACCGTTCGCAGGAGGTGATATGCACCAGGTCAGGACGTAATTTCTGGAGATAGCCTTTCAAAAAGCCAGCCACCTCAGGGTTGTTATACAGATAGCCAAATGGGTCCGGGGCTTTCATCCAATTGACATTCAGCCGGCAAACCGGGATGTCATGGTAGGATTCGTCAACGGCGCCACCCCAATAGGTAGTCCCGACTGTCCAATCGCCACCACAAAGTACTTGAACTTCATGCCCGCGTCTGTGCAGTTCTTGGGCGATCCCGGCGGTGTATGTCTCGGTGCCAGCCCACTGGCGGGGGGGGAAGCCATTTGAAACCAATAGTATCTTCATGCTACATCGATCCTGACCAGACTCCGTTCGGTTTGCAACACAGCAATTGCTCCACTTTGGGCGCTGTTTGCAAAGCTACCATAATCGATTAGGCAAAGCTTGCGGTTGGGGCCTCTGCCACAACTTTTTCAGGGTGGGCAATGAGGTCAGCGTAAATTGTTTCTAACTGTGAAATCTCTTGATCGACTGATTTGACCGCCTGAATCCCATGACGCAATTTTGCCAGTAACTCTGGCTCGTGAAGGATGCGGGCCAATTGATGGCGCAGATCAGCGACATCGCCCCGCTCAAACAGTAAGCCGTTCACCCCGTGGGTGACAGCCTCCGCCATCCCTCCCAAATTGGTCGCAATAACTGGTGTTTGGGTAGCAAAGGCTTCGAGAATGACCAATGGTGCGTTTTCATACCACATCGAAGGCACAATCAGCACATCAATATCGGCTAAAACGTCGGCCAGGCGTGAACGTTGAAAGGGGCCACGTACCGTAATGCTCGGATCGTCGCCGACAAGCTCCTGGAGTTCGTGACTGTAAGTTGCTTCGCGCTGCAAATCCCCCCAGATTTCTAGATGGGCGCACCGTTTATCTGGCAGCTCCTGAAACGCTTGGACTAACAGATGTACGCCCTTGATCTTGGTGATCTGCCCGATATAGCCAAAACGAATAAGTGGCGCACTGTTTTTGCCATGATAGGCCGCAGCCCACCCCAGATCCAACCCGTTGCTGATATGCACGACCCGTTGCGACAGACCCGAGCGCATCACCATCTGCTGGACAAAGGTGGAATGGGCGATGATCACGTTGGGCAGTGCCAGTCCTCTTTTCATGGTTGCCTTACGATGATCCATGTCGATCGCCATACCGCGCGCGCCGCGCCGTCGTGCCAGCAGGGGTACGTGCGAAATGCCATACCAGAGCGCTGGCTGCAATTGCGAAGACAAGACGGACTTCGTGCGCAGATAAAGCCCCGACGAGGTTAACAGACACTGTTGACATTCCCACGGCGTTGTGCGCCCATCACAAAGTTGACCATCGCCGCGCAGCAAACTGGTGCGCGGGCACAAAAACCAAAAATCCATCAAGGTCAGCACAGATGGAATTTGTGCCCGATGCGCGGCCCGCAGCAGACCCACGCCGAGCGAGTAGGTCGAGGTGATGTGGATCACATCGGGATGTTTGGTCTGCAAGTAGTGCTCAAGCCACTGTTCCACCTGCCAGCTATCAAAGAGGACATGATTGGGATTGTTCGCTTTTAGCCAGTTGAGATGAACACGGATGACCGGAACGCCCAGATAGACATCCTCGGTCACACCATTCCAGTACGCATCACCGCTCTGCCAGTCTTCGGCGCACAGCACATGCACGTCATGACCCTTAGCAAGAAAGGCTTGAGCGAGGCCCAGCGTGTAATTCTCTGTGCCTGCGTTGTGTTTTGGTGGAAAGAAATGCGTAATCAGCAGAATGTGCATGCGTTAGGCTCTATGTGGAGAATTGTCGTCGTCGTTGTCGTAGCCAGTTGAGACCTGTGGGCCCAGCTAATGAGCGGATCAAATTCCCAACGACCCGCCGTTCCCGCCATAATGCTGGCCGATGGCGCAACGCGTGACAGAAGAAGTGGCGGCTTTCCACCAACGCACCGGTGTTATAGCTGGCCAGGCCCAGGGCATAGTAGACTGTGCCATATAGCTGATTGCGTATGATCGCCAGCCCAGTTGCTGGTGAATCGACAAAAAGTTGGTGTAGCATCTGTTCAACTCGCGCCGCGTTACAAGCCATATTGAGTTCGTGAGCGGTGCCGCGATGACCAACCGATTGCGTTCCGAAGGCCAACTCGTAAAAGAGATCGAGGTCGGTGGCAAGGCTCGCATCAAACTGGAGGGCTTTGCCTAAGAACGTGCCCGCCGCCGCCCAGTTGTTTTGCCGCTGTACGGAGGTCAACCCGTAGTAGCGATAGAGTCCGCCATAGGCGCGCCGTTTGTCAACCGGCCAGCCTGCTGGCTCGCCTTCCGGCGGGCCAAAATTTTTTTCGATAACCGCCTGCGCTGCCTGGTGCATCCCGGTCAGGTTTGCGGATAGGCTCGCGTTGTGAACCCGGTAGCGCACCAGTGGCTCGGCGGTACCGACAAAGCGTTGGGTCGGCGCAATCCGCAACCAGAGATCCCAATCCTCGCAAGAGCGCAGCGTCTGGTCAAACAACCCAGCGGCCCGTACCACCTCAGCCCGCATGACGATCGTGCTGGGGATCAGAAAGTTAGCCCGCACAAGCGTTTGATAGATCTGATCTGGCGAGCCGATGGGCGCACCGAGGTGGCGGGGCAGGTCCGCGCCGTCGCTGTCCATACAACTGGCAGCACTATAATAAACCGCCGCCTGGCGATCTTGATCGATCAATTTGCTGATCGTTGTCAGGTAAGTGGGGCACCATTCATCGTCGGCATCGAGCAGGCCGATCCACTCACCGCGGGCAGCGCGAATCCCCGTGTTGCGCGCACCGGCCAACCCCTGGTTGGCTTGCCACAGATAGCGCACGCGTTCGCCAAAGGCTGTGATCACCGCGCGGCTGTTATCCGTTGAACCATCATCAACGACGATGATCTCGACATCAGGATGGTTCTGGGCCAGCACACTGTTGATCGCTGTGGCGACATAGCGGGCGTTGTTGTAATTCGGGATGATGACGCTGATCACAGACTGTCCTCACTCGCCCCATAGACTTGATAGGTCTGTTCGGCCAGTTGACCGCGCTCTAAAAGCTGGTAATTTTGTTCGGCAAAGAGTGCTGGGTAATCATGGTGCCGCATATAAAAATTTTCGGCGAGGTGGTCGCTGGTGGTCAGCTCGTTGACGTAAACTCGTTGAGCGGACGTACAGAGAATGGTGATAACCCGTCGAATGGCATAAGGTGGGATATGTTGCAAGACACGGTTGCAGATGGCTAAATCAAAGCGTTCTGCTGGTAACTTCAGCTCCTCCAACGGCCCATGCAGCGTGGGAATCTGCGGGAAACGTTGTCGAGCAATCGCCAATGCCTGCTCGGAAATATCAATACCTAAAATTGTCTCTACGCCATGTTGTTGGTAGAGTTTGAACAGCCGCCCTGAGCCGCACCCTACATCTAACACGGCATGTGGTTGATAAGTCACAAGCAGTTGGCTGATAACGGCGTAGTCGTGTTCGTCGCTGCCCCAGTGCTCATGGATCATCAGCGCCTGCTCTTCCCACCAGCCATGGATAAAGCGTTTGCTGCCGGGCAATGGCAGGCCATAAATGAGTTGACGGTAGTGTTGGCTAAGTTGCCATTTGGCGTAGCCTAGCCAACGACGAAGCGAGTTTTTGCTCTTGTCTGCGTTGTGCAACACGGTTTACACCTTTTTCGACCTACAGATACCTCTGTCTGCCGAGATTGTATTCAATTTTGGTCTGTGGATGGGCAACAATCCCCTTACATAAACGAGTATAACTTGCTAAATAAGCGACCAGTGACTCCTACGTTGTGTACGTAAAAAGCCAGGCGTATGCCTAGCTTTTTGCTCAACGCACTGTTGATTCCCTAAAACCTGCCTGGTGGTGACCAGTCACCTTTGTTTCTTGCGTTGATGGGTCCCTGAAATGTCCAGAAAGAGTGTTTCTAGTTCATTCACGGCACGATCCCAGGAATGTTTGGTCACTGCTTCGTGGCGAGCCGCCTCACCGAGAGCTGCGCGCAACTGTGGCGCCCGCAGTAAGGCAATCACTGCCTCAGCCAACGCTGCTGGTTGATCAGGCGGAACAAGTCGGGCGTGAACGTTATCCGTCAAGATGCGTTGCATATTGAGCACGGCTGGGGCAATGATCGCTTTACTGGCAGCCATGTATTCAAAGAGCTTTAGCGGTGTCTCGACGATCTCGGCGGCTTCAGCCCGATGATAGATGGTGGCGACATCGGCCACCCGGAGCAAATGCACCACATCCTGATGGCTCACGCGGCCAGTAAAGAAAGTGCGCGCCCGTAGACCATAGGCATCAACCTTCTGCTCCAGTTCTGGACGCAACCCGCCATCGCCCACAAAGACCATTTGCGCTTCTGGCATGGCTGCGGCAATAGTACGAAAACCTTCCAAGATGAGGTCAACGCCATGCCAGGGTTGAAAGCTGCCGGTAAACATGATGATTGGGCCGGGGCCTAGACCAAAACGGCTGCGAGTGTCCGGTTGGATCGGGGTATTGAGAAAGAGATCTATCTCCGCACCATTCCGAACCACGCTGATGCTGTCAGCTGCCAGCCCCCACCGCTGGATCAAACGTTGCTTAATGGTGTCACCGACGGCGACAATATGGGAAACACTTTTGTAAAATTGGCGGGTGATCAAGTGAACGGTGGCCCACTGGGCTTTCGACATCTGGATACCGAGTTGCCGCCACTCTTCCACCAGATCGCCGTTCACTTCAATGACCAGCGGAACACCCAATCGGCGGGCTGCGATCAGGCCTCCATAACACATCATCCCATCGCGTTCGTACAGCAAGTCGAAATCTTGGTAGGCGGCCACACAGGCATCTGAGAAGCGCACACTGTCAAAGAAGCGCCAAAAGGGGAGTTGGAGTCGGCTTTGCACCCCACGCACAAGCTTCTCGGTTACACGAAATGGCGGGCGCGTAGAAAAGTCAAAAGTGCTGGGATACCAGTTTTGGGCGTCATCGCTCCATTGCGTTTTTTCTTGCTGAATGGCGACCAGCCGCATCTGGTGGCCGCGCTCTTTTAAGCGCTCAAAGACCGCTTTGACATGCAATTGCGGACCGGATACGGTCGACATATCCACTGCATTCACTTGCATGATGTACCCGATCTTCAACTTCCGCGCGCTGCACGGGTTATGCACCTCGATGCTCATAGAGATTCTGCCAATACCTCACGGACGATCTGGCGAATTTGGACTTTCGTTTGCTGAATGTCAAATCGTTCGCACGCCAATGTGCGTAGTTGCGCTTGCAACTGCTGTTGCTCATAATGAGGCAGGCCAGCGTAGGCAACAATTTGTTGGCGCAATTCGGCTTCTGTCACAAAAAGATTGGCCGTTGGTAGCATCTCCTCGGCCCCGGCCCAAAAATGGGAGAGACAGTAGCAGCCGGCTGCCATTGCTTCGAGTAAGGCGACTTGTTGGCCTTCCCAAAAACTGTTAGAGATAAAGATGTCAATCTTTTGTAACCAGCTCGGTATGTCGCTGATCTGACCCTCGAAAAAGATGTGATCCTGTAATCCTAAGTGTTTCACCAACCGTTCGACTGCCAACGCATAGCGATGGTCACCAGCCGGTTCACCGGCGATGTAGAGACGTGCTGCATAACCATCTGCTTGTAATTGATGGAACATCAGCACGGTTTCATAGACCCGTTTGATTGGACTGATGCTACAGACCATGCCCAAGTTGAACTGGAAAGGACCATGCACTACAGGCTGAAAAAGTTCTAACGGACGCCCATTAAAGACCACGACGGCCTTCTGTGCATGTTGCGGATAATATTCGACAAAACGCTGCCGCATGAACTCACTCACCAGAATGACCCGATCTACAAAGTTCCAGTTGATCTGCGGTGCCCACTCGAACAATTCAAAGGAATGGAGTCTGGTCACCACCTTGCAGGTTTTGGGCATTCGGCTTGCGTGCATCAGCAAATCGCTGGCCCATTCAAAAAAACACAGGTCATTCTGCTGTAACGTTCTGCGCAGGGCACGAAAATAGAGTGTCGCGTTGATTTTGTTGTAAAAGAACGGTACAGCATAGCTCTTGCGCTGAAAGATTGTTGTCGTATAGTGTTGGGTTAACTCTTCATGGATCTCCCGAAAAAACGACCAGCGATCCTCCCCTACCAAAACACCTAGTTTTGCCATAAATAGTTTTGCCGCAAATTAGTTGAAGCTGAACTGTTTGATAGTATCCACCACAAATTGCTGATCAGCCAGGGTGAGATCATTGTAAAAGGGCAGGCGTAACAAGCGATCACTCACATCTTCGGTCACCGGGCAATCCCCAGGTTGGCCGCCAAAGTGCAGCCCCATGTCGGAAAGATGGAGGGGTAAGTAATGAAAGACGCTGAGAATGCCGTGATTTTTCAGATGTTGAATCAGCGCTTGACGCTCTGCCAGCGATGGCAGCAGCAGATAGAACATATGGTAGGCCTGGTCGCAGTGCGCAGGGACAATCGGCAGGCGCACTTCATGCGTTTCTGACCATTCGGCCAGCGCCTCCCAGTAATACATCCAGATGCGCCGCCGCTTGGCCTGAATCTCCTCACGCGCTTCGAGTTGTGCATAGAGGAAGGCTGCCAGAATATCCGAGGGCAGAAAGCTGGAACCAACATCCACCCAGGTGTATTTGTCCACCTGGCCGCGGAAGAAACGGCTGCGGTTCGTCCCTTTCTCGCGGATAATTTCGGCCCGTTCAATGTAATTCGGATCGTTCACGATCAGCGCCCCGCCTTCACCGCAGATAAAGTTTTTGGTCTCATGAAAACTTTGGGTGGCAAAGGCCCCAAATGTGCCCAGATTGCGCCCTTTGTACTGACCAAAGAGACCATGCGCATTGTCTTCAATCACGGTGACGCCATATTTCTGTGCGATCGCACAAATCGTATCCATCTCGCAGCCAACGCCAGCGTAGTGGACAGGGACAATCGCTTTGGTGTGGGGGGTGATCAGCCGTTCCAGTTGCGTCTCATCCAAATTGAGTGTGTCGGGCCGTACATCGACAAAGACCGGCTTTGCCCCCCGCAACACAAAGGCATTGACGGTGCTAACAAAGGTAAAGGATGGCACAATGACCTCATCACCAGGCTGGATATTCAGTAAGAGCGCAGTCATTTCTAGCGCGTCGGTGCAGGAGGTAGTGAGCAGCACCTTGGGCACGCCCAGCGCCTGTTGTAAGAAAGCATGACACCGTTGTGTAAAACTCCCATCACCCGCGGAATGGGCTTTGTGGATCGCCTGCGATATGTAGTAGAGTTCTTTCCCCACAATTGTAGGGCGATTAAAATAGATTGTATAGCCATTCTGTGAAGTACTCATGGACAGACCACTCCTATAACAGGTTACCCCAACATTTTGTGGACAATATACTCGCTAGCTCGACCATCCCCAAAGAGCAGAGGAGGTTGCCCGCGGGGCCATATGTGTTCAGTGACAGCGCGCAGGATCTTGGCTTTGTCAGCGTGTACCAACACATTCCACCCGCTCTCTACAGTCTCCACCCATTCGGTCTCTGGGCGGAGGGTAATACAGGGCACGGCAAAAAAGAAGGCTTCCTTTTGCACACCACCCGAATCCGTAAGAATCAAGCGGGCGTTTTGTTGCAAAACTAACATATCTAGATAGCCAACTGGATCGATGAGACGCACGTTCCCGTGATTGGCCGGTTGTAGGCCCAGTTCGGCGATCTTTTTGCGCGTGCGCGGGTGAACAGGAAAGAGCACCGGTTCAGCCAAAGCCGCAAAAGCCTGCAAAATACTGCATAGGTTTTCTGGGTCATCGGTGTTGTAGGGGCGATGGACTGTGGCAAGCAGATAGGCTTTGGGGCTTACTTGCAGTTCAGTAAGCACGGCCGATTTTTGTTGGGCCAGCTTGGCAAATTGCCACACCGCGTCATACATCGTATCCCCTACCAGATGGACACCCTGGGTTATGCCCTCTTTTGCCAGTAGATTCACCGCCGTCTGGGTCGGGCAGAAGAGGAGATCGGCGCAGTGATCGGTGAGTACACGGTTGTGCTCTTCCGGCATGGTGCGATTGAACGAACGTAGGCCGGCCTCCACATGCGCAACGGGAATGTGCAACTTGACAGCCGCCAGCGCACCGGCCAGCGTTGAGTTGGTATCTCCATAGACCAACACCCAATCCGGCTGTTGCTCTTGCATAATCGCCTCTAGCCGCATCAACATCTGGCCGGTCTGCTGCCCATGTGGACCTGACCCGCTTTCTAGGTTGACCTGCGGCTGGGCAATTTGCAGTTCGTCAAAAAAGACTTGCGACATATTATGGTCATAGTGCTGACCTGTATGTACGAGAAATTCGTTGTGTCCAGCCGCCCGCAGGGCTTGGCCTACCGGCGCTGCTTTGATAAATTGAGGGCGCGCGCCCACAACCGTTAAGATTTTCATGGTTGTTCAAAACCTATGCGTAAAACCGAGCAATGGCTTCCACGACTGTCTGTTGCATGGCTGGTGTCATTTCCGGATAGATTGGGATGGCTAGCGATGTGTGCGCTGCCGCTTCACTGTGAGGAAAGTCACCAACTTTGTGACCCAAATCAGCAAAGCATTCTTGCAGATGCATCGGGACAGGATAGTAGACCTCATTGCCGATCTGGTGTTCTTTGAGATAGGCCATGAGCTCGTTGCGTTGCGGACAGCGGATAATAAATTGATTGTAGATATGGCGCGTATTGGGTGCTTCCACCGGCAACCCAATGATTGCATCCAAACCTGCATCCTTGAAGAGACGACGATAGGTCTCGGCATTGTGTTGGCGGCGCGCAGTCCAGCTGTCTAGATATTTCAATTTGATCCGCAACACAGCAGCCTGGAGCGTATCCAGGCGGAAATTCCCGCCGATATATTTGTGGTAATATTTGGGCTGTGAGCCATGCTTGCTTAAGATCGCAACGCGGTCGGCCAGCATCTTATCATTGGTCACTACCATGCCGCCGTCGCCAAACCCGCCCAAATTTTTAGAGGGGAAGAAGCTAAAGGTGCCCAGATGGCCGATAGAGCCAGCCCGTCGCCCCTTGTACTCTGCTCCAATCGCTTGCGCTCCATCTTCGATCACTAGTAGCTGGTGCTGTTCAGCTATCGCCATGATCGGGTCCATATCGGCCATTTGCCCAAAGAGATGGACAGGCATAATGGCGCGGGTCCGTGAGGTGATTTTGCTGGCGATTGCGGCTGGGTCGATGTTGTAACTCTGCGGATCTATATCCACAAAAACTGGCTTCGCCCCGACTCGGGCGATCGAACCTGCCGTCGCAAAAAAAGTATAAGGCGTAGTAATCACTTCGTCGCCAGGCTGGATGTTGAGGGCCATGAGCGCCACCAATAGCGCATCGGTTCCTGAAGAAGAGCCGATAGCGAATCGACACTGTGAGTAAGCAGCCACTTCTTCCTCAAGGGCTTTGACGTCAGGGCCAAGAATAAAGTGTTGCGATTCCACCACGCGTTCCATCGCCGCCTGCACTTCAGTCTGGATTGTGACATATTGCGCTTTCAAGTCGAGCAAAGGCACTGGTTGTGCCTGTTGTATCTTGGTCATGAAACAACTTCCTCATTTTTCCTGAGGCGACTCACTTAGAATGAATACGTCGCCATTAGATCGCTCCCGGTTTCCCTGCGGCGGATCACGCTGAAATCGCTGTAGCTGTAATGGCCGATCATCGGCGGGGCCGGATTGATAAAAGGGGGTTTGAGCACATTGGTGTAGGCCCCGACATTGTCAAAGAGCACATAATCGCCCACCGCCACTCTTCCGGTGAAGCCCTCGTAGAGACAATCATGCTCCATACAGGTGTAGCCGACGAGATCGAGCGGGCCAGATGTCACGGGTTGAGCGGTGGACGGCCCAGCAAAGACCTGGAGTGGCAAGTTGCGATTGTTCAGCGTCGGTTTGATCTCATAGATGCTGCTCGCCACCAGCGCCACGGTGCGTTCGCCTACTGTCTTCACATCCACCACCTGCGCGGCCAACTGCATCACATCGGCTGTTAAAGCAATGCCCGGTTCCAGGATCAACAGCGGGCCTTCAGCACGGCCAAAGCGCTCGACAAAGGGCGTCGCCATCGCCGCGGCGTACTCTTGAAAGGTCGGGATCGGGTAGCCGAACTGGGCGCGCAGTTCAGGGGTCATCTTGCTGAAAAAACCACCTCCCAGGTCAATAAAGTCCAACGCGCCCGGCGCAAAATGCTCGTCAGCCAGGGCCAACATCCGTTCGGCGATGGCTCCATAGGCGGCGGCGCCGCGCTGTGGAGCTAGAAAATGACAATGCAGCCCAACAATCCGACAGTTCTTGAGCGCCCGCAGCCTGACGAGCGTGTCGCGAAAGACCGGGCTGGTCACATCAAAGCCAAAACGCGACGGGGTGTCTCCCACAGCGAACTGGCAGCGCACACCCACGCCGATCGGCGTCTGCGGGGCACGCTGGGCAATCTGTTCGACCAGCGCGACTTCGTAGGGCGAATCCAAGTTTACAATCGCCCCGGCGAGCAGCGCCCGTTCGACATCGGCCATACGCTTGAACGGCCCGTTGAAGATGATCTGCTGCGCTGGCGCACCTACACGACCGGCCAGCTCATATTCCATGCCTGAGACAACTTCCGCATAGCCGCCCAGTTGGTTGACGATCTGACAGAGGCGCGGGGTGTAGTTGGTTTTGTACGAATAGGCGATCTGGCTGCGCGGGTAGATCGCCCGAAAGGCCCCGAGAAACTCTTCGTAGTTGGCCTGAAAGCGCGTCAGATCGACCAGATAAAACGCATCGCCATAGTGTGCTGCCAGATCGTTGAGGAGCTCCCAAGAAAGTTTCATCGCTGCGCCTCTGCCCCGTGGCTGCTCCGCTGGTGTGTCGTATGACAGGTGATCTGCACATTCATGGCATCCCGCAGACGCTGCACTGTCCCGTGATACCCGAATGGTGACGGGCAGTCGAAGAGCGCATAGCCGAGGCTGTTGCCGCTGTGTTCAAAGCTGGGTATGTCTTCACCTGGTTGATAAGCAAAAAGATAATCAAACAATTCTGGCACTTGGGCATAGACTTCGTCCGCTGGAGTTACGGCTGCGAGTCGCCCGGCGCATTCGCTGCCAAAGACCCACGAACCACAAGGGTTGTGGACAGTCAATGTCGAGGGCAGATCAACCGGCTGACCCAGTGCATAACGCACGGTCGTCTCGATCAGATCCACACCCGTGGCCCGACGGATCAGCTTGGGGATGCCGTTGCCACCCAACCGGGGACTCATCTCGATAACGACGACCCGATCCGGTGCGACCTTGACATCAAAATCGATTGGCCCATTCGTATAGCCCAGCGCCAAGCAGGTCTGTGTGACTTCGGCCAACACGCGTACCTGATCCACCGCCGATAAATCCGTCGGAAAGCTGTGACCTGTGGGGACATAGCCACATTTGTACTTCTGGGTGATCAGCGCACGCAGCTGGCCGTCTGCCAGAAATCCATCGCCGCTGACGTCGATCCCGTCGATGAACTCTTCAACACAGACCGTCTTTGTTCGAGAAAATTGCTGCGCATAATCAAACGTCTGCGCACATTCAGTCAGATTCAGCCGATCCACCCGCCGAATGCCGCGCGAGCCAGAAGTATCCACCGGTTTGAACATCAACGGCGGTTTCAACTGCACCAGCATGTCGCTGAGCGCGGCCCACCGCTGGCCGGTGATAAAACCTGGGCTGGTACAGCCATGGGTGCGCTGGAAGTGGCGAAACGTCGCTTTATTCGACATAGTGTGGGCAACGGCTGCGGGACAGCCGACCAGATCAAGTGTTTCGGCGACAAAGGCGACGGTGGCGGTCGCCACATCCGAAGCGAAGGTAGTAATACCATCGATCTGCATCGCGCGCGCCGCAGCCAGCACGCCAGCCATGTCGACTGTACTGCAATTAACGTAGTACTGAGAATAGTGATGTCCGATATTTTCTGGTAGATAATCAACAGTAATCACATAACAACCAAGCTCAACTGCCTTCTGAATGAGGGGCAATTGACCTTCGCTGGCACCCAAAACCATTAATCTAGGGCGATGCGTCATAGTAAGCGTCTTTCATCGTCACAGCGATGTAGGATCAAGCCGGAATAGCCCGCTGGGTAGGCCGTGTATAGAGCGAGCGGGCCATGATCGAAAAGAGACCACGGTTCCGCAGATAGCGGGTATCCGCACGCATGGCCTGGAGCACTGCACCAGGGACAGCGGCATAATCACCAGCTCGGAAGCGTTGGAATGCACGGTTCGCCAGATAGTTTCCCACCATCTGCCGAACGAGCCGTTGATGGCCCAGAGGCGCAAGGGCTGCTTGCCAACGCCGTAGCACAGTTTCGGCGGCTGCGGCACCTAATTCTCGTTCATAGATCAGCAGCGAATAGGCCAACTCGTTGGCGAAGGATTCGTCGATTTCGGCCTGGTAAGCTTTTGCTCGTTCCAGGTGAAAGCTGCCTTTGGCCGTCTGTTCCCACATCAGTGCCCTGGTGCCCTGGAGCAGATGGCTGCGGCCAATGGCCCAGTTGCGCTGTGGCTGTAAATAGGCCAGCGCCGGAGGCAGTTGGGCAAAAACCTGCTGCAAGATCGCTTCCAGATCGTGATGCTCATCTGGCGTAATGCGCGTGGTGATGGCGTGAACGATAGGTGCAGGATCGCCCCGGAGGATCGCTGGGTCGCAGGTGGCCGCATCGCAGAGCCAGGTATAACCTAACTCAAATTCGCCCTGAGCAAAGGCGAGATTGGCAAAGCTTAGATAGGTATTGAGCAACACTTGCGGTTGGAGCGCCTGCACCTCTGCTGGGCACTGCGGATGAGCCAATACAAGCCTTTGACAGCGCAGTTCCGAGGCACAGCGTTCCGCTAAATTGCGAAAAGTACGTCCAGAGTGATACCGCCGATAGTTCAGCGCGCGCGGAATCCCAGCAAACTCGCAGCCGGCATACCAGAGGCGTCCGCAATAAACATATTCTGCTCCGTTGACAATCGTTTCGTTGCCGAGCGCAACATCGTTGTCCATCCATAGCCCGTCCATCAGCGCCCAATCGCGCCGCAAGATCATGTCGCTGGGGGCGAAGGGAAAACCGAGCACCAGGTCAGCCAGTGTGACAGAAACCGGGGCGGGCCAGATGCCATAGATGCGAGCACTGGGCGAAACGATCTCAAACCGTGCGTTGTAGCTGATGCCAACACTGGGGCGCTCTTGATGCAGCTTTACATGTTCGGCTAATTTTTCTGGATGAAAAAGATCATCCTGATCGAGACAAGCAATCAATTCGCCCTGAGCTGCCCGCAGACCGGTGAGCCAGGCCTGATTCGCTCCCTGGTTGGTTGCATGGCGAATATAGCGGATCCGTGGATCGCTATAGCTTTGCACCACTGTTCCGGTTTCATCGGGTGAGGCGTCATCTACGATAATGAGTTCAAAATCGCCATAGGTTTGCGCCAGAACGCTGTCGATTGTTTGACCGATTAAGTTCGCGCCGCCATAAGCTGGGATCACGATACTGACGGTTGGCATTTACATCTCTCCGTAACGACTTTTTAGTTGGGTGAATTTATTTCTGCTTAAAATATTTGGCAAAGGCGGCTTGCGGATAGAGCGTCCGTACATACTCCGGTCGATAGACACGAATCCCATACTCATAGAGCGGCCCCATCTCGTCTAGTTCAAAGTGACGCGAGAGGGTGCAGACGGCAAAATCCATGAATTCCTTTTCATTTTGATAAAAGAGATCAGCCCGGTTGCGCCCCGGATCATAGTAGGTGGTGAGGAAGGTCATGCCGATGCCGCGGCGGGCCAGCGCATACATAGCCGCGGCCATTTTGTAGATGTAGGCTTGCCATTGCTCACGCGGCGCGTCACCAGCAATGTTAAAGGTGCCACAGGTCACGACATAATCGTAACGCTCCGCTGGCAGGGTTTCGACAACATCGCGTTGGAAGAATTCGCCATCGGGAAAGCGTTCCTGGCAGAGATCGACAAAGGGCTGATAAATGTCGCTGCCCGAAAAGCGCGCCAGCGGGTAGCAACTGCGCAGGTAATCACCGAAGTGACCCATTGAGCAGCCGATCTCGTGGACGGTAAAGGGTTGGGTTTCGCGGTCAAACAGCCGTCCCAACATGCTAAAGCGTTCGTATTGCGATTCTTGGTCGTTGTGAAAGAGCACCTGCGGTTTGTCGCCCGCCTGCTCGTAATTACCGCCATAGAGACGTAACATCTCTTGTTGCACTGCATTCATTGCGTATACTGCTCCATATCTATTTCGACAACGTTAAAGTTACAATTTGCCTACTGTAGGGGCGAGGCAGGCGGGCCAGTGATCAGTTGTGTATCAAAATTTCCCCCCGCCTGCCTCGCCCCTACGGAGTAATCTAACCTCGTCGGGTAACTTACACAATATCAGCAAAGCGGAATTCAACCCGCTTAAAGAGCCAATATCCGGCAATAAAGATCACGATCGAGACAATCGTCGAGGGCAGCAACACCTGCGGGCCAGGCAGCGCTCCATCCAACAACACTGTGCGGAAGACCTCCAAAATCCCAACCATGGGGTTCAGCGCATAGAGCGCCCGCAGATGTTCGGGCACCAGCGAAACGGGATAGAGGATCGGCGAGGTGTAGAACCAGAGTTGCAACCCCAGAGCGAGCAACGAGCGCACATCGCGAAAGAAGACATTGAGCGCCGCACAGCCCAACCCCAACCCCAAGATCAGCAGCAATTCAACAGCCAGTGCCACGGGTAGATAGAGCAAACC